>Ga0255783_10000002_pt1 | contig 235167 bp, 174 predicted proteins | sample 011ome_22_FD_179981 | JGI IMG/M metagenome (GOLD analysis project Ga0255783, IMG submission 179981) | Coastal salt marsh microbial communities from the Groves Creek Marsh, Skidaway Island, Georgia - 011507BT metaG (version 2) | ecosystem: Environmental > Aquatic > Marine > Intertidal zone >... | reverse complement strand
TTCAAGACGCTGTGAAGGAAGTTCTTGAGTGGTTAGATGAGAATCAAGAAGCAGACACGGAAGAATACGAAGAAAAACTTAAAGAAATTGAGGGGATCTGCAACCCAATTGTTTCTCAAGCGTATCAGCAGAATGAGGAGGACTCAGAGTCTGGGGATGTTGACGACCATGACGAGCTTTAAATTCTTCATGAACACATTTTTTTTCTTTGCTCCTTTTCATAGAGCACTGATAACTTTTTCCAATATTATAATAGAAGTACTTTCTTACTCAATGAAATATATCATACAGCTAATACTGAATTAAATGTATACTACACTCGCTGTACGTCTTCTATGGTTGATTGGTTCAGAAGTCTCCGTCTCTTCTTTGACTTATTCACTTCTCGCTGTACTAAAGTTTCTACTTGCTTGCCTTTCCTCAAATCCTTTCCTCCTGGCTCTGCATTCATTTTTTGACTTGAAGACTTCTGTGTGAAAATTTCGGTATCAGATACTTTCCTTCTCATCGATCCGGGTGTCTTAGCCTTCAAAATCATATCGTTTTGGCTGGAGTCTCTTTTGCAAATTCTCGAGGATGTAAGACTATTTCCAATTTTGGTCGGTTTCACTTTTGCGAGAACTTCAGTGTTTTCACCTCTGCTCAAGCTCACATTCTCTGCCTTCAACACAACTATCTCGCCCTGTTTTTCCCCAAGTAACTGAGTTAATTCATCAACCTCTCCATTCTTCTGGACTATTTCTTTCCGTAACGCCTCCAATATTTCTCGAGAGGTGGCTCTATCCTCTGCGTTGAGATTCTTATTGAAGGTTGAGTTTTGTTTGCCTGACACATTAGAATAGCCTCTCGCACGGCTATGATATGCCATTTCCATGGTATTATACGCATTTTGAAGAGTTTTCCTCAAAAATTTTGTATCCTCGTAGAGTTCTACTACAGTCTCCTGCAACTCTTCGTTATTAGCCTTTAAAATATCATTCTCTCTCATGGTCACCATTAAATCATCCTGTATTTCATTTTTTCTGTCTTCATTATACAGTCTAGCTCGCTGAGATTCGTCATACGAGGTCTTTAAAGATGCCAAGGCATATTCATGTTCAGCAAGTTTCGTTTTGTTCTCGTGAAATTTAAGAGTATATTCCGCAATAATCTTTGCTTTCTCTGCTTCAAAAGAAGATATCACTATTGAGAGCTTTTCTTTCATTAATGCAAGTTCGGCATCCCTTATCTTATCTCTTTCTCTGTAGTCTTCTAATTTCGCCACGATTTGTCTCGCATATGTCTGAGAAATGAGCCGTTAAACACGAAAGTCATAGTTAAACTTCAACATACCTGTAACTCCCGAAACTGCATTTCAGTTTCCATAGCTGGTGTAAGAATGCGACAATACTTTCTTTATTTATTAGTGAGGAATGAATCTTGGGAAGATGTGCGCAAAAACGTCCAGTGAAGTCGAAGTCAGTGCGGGAAAATAAATCTTGGAGTAAAGGTTCCAAACGTGCTGGGTCGGGTACACAGACGAACAGGATAATAAAGGCTTCGTGCAAAAAATGTCTAAATGATTGCGTTCGAATATTTAGGGTTTGTAATAATGCGGAACGGGTTTTCTGGGCACGACAGACAGAAAACGTAACGGGGAACGACAGAAAACGTTAACGGGGAACGACGAAAACGTTCAATGACGAGAGTGCAAATTTGAATTCAAGTTCAATATGTTTAAGCCCTTCAGCCCTTCAGGACATTGGAGTTTACAAAAAAGCACGAATAAAACACTCGTGTTTGAGTAGGAGAAAAACGTTTGTGTATTTTTACGTTATTTGAAACGAATTGTGAGCACGCTCCATTAGTCCAACGGTTAGGATATGAGCCTTCCAAGCTCGAGACCCGGGTTCGACTCCCGGATGGTGCACAGAGTTAAAACTTTATTTTTTTGCAATTTCTGGGCTATATTTTCTGATGAAGTCGGTTCGTCGTATCACTGACATTGATTTCTTTTTACTCCGCCCATATCTAGAACTATTTCGCGAATGTCTGAGATATGTCTGATGAGATTCCAATTCAAAATGCCCAACTTCATCAGAGATGCCAAGATTCTGCAAATCTTTCAAGCACAAAGCTTTTCGCATCAGAACCCAATATGTCTCATTCAAATCATCTAAATCCCTCAAGTATGCGATTGTTTTTTATCTGAGCGCGAAGATGAATTTCAATCGAACTTAAATCGGTGATGAATCAAAACCTAGTTTGAAATTGTGAAAGGACTCCTTGGTTTCACACGTCACGTGCGAAACAAAAATGTCAAAATGCATCTTAAAATGAAAAGGGGGGTGGGTCCCTTTGGAAAAAAAAGCGGTTTCAAACCAAAAAAATGGAAGATTTTTATCTGCGTGCACTCTTTTTCTCCCGCAGCCGGCAACAATTCGTCATTGACCATATGGTATCTCAAATATTAGAACCCACTCCCTGCAGTCTCGATAGATATGTTACAAGAAGATTTCAGATCAAATTTTCTATAGAATGATGTTGTTGTCAAAATCTGCTCCTTCACGGAGTGTTGAGTTCGACTTCGCCTGTAGAGGGCATGAAAAAACGATAGCGTCAGCAAAATTTTCCAACGATGGCTCCAGGTAAGTAAATGAACTATATTTTCGAAACAATACTGACTTCATGCGTTCGATACGCCTTGTGAAGAGTCGCAAGTGTATCTGGGGATAAAACTTGTCGAATCTGGTCCACGAAAACAGGTATATTGGCTCAAATTCTTGTAGGTCATTCCGGAGGCTTGTGCGACTTTACCTGGAGTAGTGACGATAAAATTATTGCTACTGCATCAGATGATACTTTTCTCATGCTTTGGGACTCTTTGACAGGCAAATGCATTCGTTTACTGGCAGGTCATGAATGTTCTGTCACTTGCTGTGCTTTTAATTTACCGAGTAGTAACGTGCTCGCAAGTGGTTCTTCGGATGAAACTTTACGTTTATGGGATATTAAAAATGGGAAATGTATGCTAATTATACCAGCTCACGCCGACCCCATTTCTAGTATTTGTTTCAGTGCGGATGGGAGCATAATCATAACTGGAAGCTATGACGGAAGTTGCCGCTTTTGGGATAAACATAGTGGAGCTTGCCTTAAGTCTCTTTCAGTTTCAGAAGATAAAGCAATACCCATATCATTCCTTTGTTGCACACCCAATCCATCATACATATTGCTTGGTACTTTGTCTGATTCTATTATGTTGATTGATATAAATTCAGGTAGAAGTGTGAAGAAATATAGATCCCATATGAACAGAGAATTTTGCTTGCCTAGTTCCTACGTGAAAATCAAGGAAGCTGAATTGATTGTGTGTGGTTCGGAAAACGGACACCTTTATTTGTGGGATTCGAATTCTCAACAACTTTTATGTTCTATTCCGGTGAAAAGAATTCATGAAGAATCATCTAACTTAGCTGTGGCAGTCAACATTAGTAGAAACAGGAATTCTATAGTTTCTTTCTTTTTAAAGAATGACATAGATCATGAATTGAAACTATGGCGGTTTTCTGAGCGTAAGTGATACTTCTAACATTCAGCAAACTTGCAATAGTTGAAGCGGTTGGAATGGTATGTTTTACGGAAGGCGGACAACACGACAGGGGTATTTTTATTTTTTTCCACTAAAGTTCACTCACGAAAGATTTCCCTAGCATACTGGTAGTTGTATTTGTTTCTCATAAATGATCATTTAATACTAGGAGTATTAAGCTGATGCATAGTGTTATAAATAAGTTGGACAAAGTTAGGCTAGTTTTTAGAGGCAAAGCTTCAGTGTCTGCTCATTTTGAACCAGGCTCTATTATATAGTCTGCTTGGCCAACATCACTTTTTTTCTTTTTCGTCCTTTTTCTTCTTTTTTTTCTTACCTTCATTTGGAGCTTCTTCATTAGAATTTTTCATATCATCTTGCACACCCTTACTTTTGTTACCGAATTTGTCCATGGTCCCATCAGCAACTGACTTTTTTTTTGCAACAGCTGTTGGCCCAAGGCCCCAACGCCGTGGATAGGTGTCTCGTTCCATTACAACACGCTTAACCTTTGCCACACAGCCATGATCACATGTAGCCATTATAGCAGTATTCATTTGGGCTGTTGCAGTAGCAATAGCCTCGCCTTTTGTTGTTATCAAGATGCACTCTTCTCCGACTTCAACTCCACTCTCGTACCTCAGTAGACCTGGAATCATTAGTTTTGCACCATAGCAAATTGCGTTCACGGCCGAATCTTTAACTACAAGGCGTTTAAAATTGGTCAATAAGACTTCAAGAGGCATAACCACGCGTCGAAGATAATCTTCTTTCTGTAGATTATCTCGGCACCACTGTGCATCGAGAACATCATGCATCGTCACCAAATTATCATTTTCATCGCATACGCCTGAACGTACCCTACGGAGCTCCTGCATATGACCACCAACGCCAAGTATGAGACCCAAATGAACACATAAAGTCCGAATATAAGTTCCAGCTTCGCATGACACCCAGAAAACACAAAGGTTACGTTCTGCATCATAATCAAGTAGTTTACTTGCGTATATAGTTCTAATTCGAAGTTGGCGCTTCACTGCAGAAATCAGTGGAGGGCGTTGAAAAAGCGCACCAGTCAAGGTTTCAATTGCACGTTCTACTGAGGTCTTCCCATCTTTAGGAGAGGCATGCAAACGGCAGATGCAAACATATTCTTTTCCAGCACCTTGCTGTGCCTTCACAAGACGTGTTGCACGATCGATGCAAACTATGAGAGAACCTGTTACTTTTGGATCCAATGTCCCACTGTGACCGGTTTTTTCTACTCTCAGAATACGCTTTAGCCAAGCAACAACCTCGTGCGAGGAAGGATTAGCTGGTTTATCCAAATTAATAACTCCATAGCGAATGTATTCCGAAATAGGACGTTTCAAGGGTGAATAACCACAGGGAATTGGGGTATAGTGTCCTGTGCGAACCTAGAAAAAAATAATACTTAAATATTATGATAGATTTGATAATAATTCAATTACCATCAAGCGATCGTAATTCTTCAGTAGCAGTGGCCATGTTGATGCATCATAGACTTGAGATTCATCAGATGGCTTTATCATGAATTCAGTCATTATGTATCGGAGTGTAGGGACGCGAAAGGGGAGAAGAATTAACAGAATGCAAGAATCACGCTTTAAGCTAATACAAAACCGTATCAGAATAACTACCGTTGAGAGGCAGTGTAATTTGCAGACGTACGTTAATCACGTGAGTTGCCTATATCTTTGGTCAATCCGTCACAACTGCAAAGAAGAGACAGTACAACAAAGCAAGAAAAGTGCGAAATTGCCGCCGCCCAATTGACGTCTTCGACTTTGAAGTGATTCGGCCGGCGGAATTGAAAAAAAGAAAAGGAAAAGGAAAATTATTCGGGGGCTGAATTTTTTTGACACCCTAGACTTCGTCTTGGGTTTAGGCCCCAAAGGTATCGGTGTATCTTCATACATAGAAAGTAGCTATCAAATGTTTAAATGTAGCGTGAATACGACGAACACACATCTAAGATTTATGATGGGTAGTCGCTTGCGAGGGTGAGGATATTTCTATTTTCTTTCTGCTTCAATCTAAAAGTTTCTGTGTCGCACATCTTTTTGCGGGGAACCCAGTGGTGGCAGAATTTCAGCTCCTTCTTATCTTCGTACCGGAAGACGCGGAGTATTTAAGGAAACTTGCTCAAATATAACAACTCGAAAGAACTCTGGACGCGCGCATTTTAAAGCACTTTCGGCAATAAAAAGAGAAGGTAAATCGTCTGATTACTACACAAAGTATATTCTCTTAGTTTACTAATCTTTTCTATCCCTGTCTTTTTTATAGACGTCATCACAGGGGACCCACACAATAATGTCTCGGATTATATATATCAAAGACTTGGAATAAACTTGCACCAACGACCTGATCATCCCCTTGGAATATTAAAAAATGTAATTGGCGACTATTTTGACTCCAAGTTTGGAAATAGTTCGTTCAAAAGATTCGATGACATCCATCCGATAGTATCAACTTTCGAGAACTTTGATTCTGTGTTAGTACCTAAAGATCACATCTCCCGGTCAGTAAATGATACATACTATGTCAATGCCGATAGCGTGTTACGTTGTCACACTTCTGCGCATCAACATGAAAAACTGAAAGGTGGAGAAAAACAGTTTCTAGTCACAGGGGACGTTTATCGCCGTGACACCATTGATGCTACACACTTTCCAGTTTTTCACCAAATGGAAGGAGTGCGCGTTTTTGATGCAGCAGAACTTAATTCAGACCATTTGAGCGAAGTTGAAGTTGTCAGCAAAGAATTAAAAGAAACTTTAGAAGGATTGGCGCAACATCTTTTTGGTGAAGTAGAGATGCGCTGGGTCGATGCATACTTTCCTTTTACAGAGCCTTCCTACGAGTTGGAAATCTTTTTCAACGGTGAGTGGTTAGAGGTCCTCGGATGTGGTGTCATGCAGCAGTCTATATTAGAAGACTCCGGTAATGCAGGGAAAAAGGCTTGGGCATTTGGGCTTGGTCTAGAGCGTTTGGCAATGGTTCTTTTTGACATCCCAGATATTCGACTTTTCTGGTCAGATGATCCTCGATTTAGCAATCAGTTCAAAGCTCAAATGTTCCGAGCTGGCGGTGTTGGCATGAAAAAGTTTAAAAGCTATTCTAAATATCCACCTTGCTTGAAAGACGTTTCGTTTTGGTTGCCAGAAAAAGTGACAAATTTTACTGAGAATAATTTGTGCGAACTAGTCCGTGGGGTTGCTGGAAATCTTGTAGAAGAAGTTAAGCTTATCGATGAGTTTCACAATTCAAAAACAGGGAAGACATCAAATTGTTTTAGAATAGTATATCGATCCATGGAGCGTTCTCTTACTGATGAAGAGGTGAATGAGCTGCAAGATTCCGTGAGAACCAAAATGGTAGAAGAGTTAGGTGTGACCCTTAGATAATGCTTTTTATTATATTGCAACATATTGCAACCCAGCCGTAAACCAGATCTTTTCCTCATCTCCAGGACCGGGTCTACTTTCTCTACTACGATCTTCATCTAATTCTACGGTTCTAGGAACCATACACACAAATGTAACCTAAGTCCATCATAGCTGACAAGATCCAGCCGTCCCAATCAATCGTATGACCCTTTGTTACGATAGCTTTTTTATCAAAGTACTTCCCACTTCGAACGCTCCCCTTCGTCGAAAATCCATAGAGATCCACCGAGGTACATAAACCGGATTTTATAAGCATCTGAGTCCTCATGAGTCCAGCCGCAGGTTTGCCATCCTTAATTTTGTTTCTTTTCAGCCAAATGTTCACAAGTTCGTTCCTTAACGTTCTCATTGGTCGCATACCAACGTCAGTGTCGATAGCATACACGTTCGATCCTTTGGGAAGAGGTACCTTAGCGTCAAAATAGCCGAGTTTTGGCTTAGCAGAAGTCTTGTAGTGTCCTTTCACAAACATCAAAGTAGTTTTTGTCCCAACATTCTTCTCATAACCTTTAATTGGAGTATTATAACGAATAACAGTATCATGAGCATCTATTTCGTCACCAAACTTGGCCTGAAGAAGCTGATCACCAGTACCGATGAATGCACAACTTCCTAGAGAATCTTTTTCCAAAGCTGGTGGCAACTTATATTTTCCTTCCTCCTTGAAGGAGCATTGTTCGTTGCGGGTTCTGAAGATGCAAGGCCACGGGTATATGGGCAATTTTCCTTCTCCCGAGTCATCAATGATTTCTGGACAATTTCTGTAAGAGCAAGGAGTGGGAGATGCCATGAAATTTCTTATGTAGTTATAAATTTCTGCTTGAAACTTCACATCTGGGGGATTTTTATCCAAAAGCAACTCTGTTGGAGCTTCAGATAAAAGTCTTCTGCGAGAACTCTCGGTGCTCTTTTCGTACTCAATATTCTTCACTTTGGGAGGATAAGCAGGGTATGATCCTTTGCAGTGCGGAGGTGGCCATCGGCGGAGAGCTTTCTGCCTTACAATAATTTCACTATCATTGTGCTGTAACTTTAACTTCATTGGTCCAGAAGAAGAACTTTGTCTTTTGCTATTTTTCTCCTCTAAGGTCTCAATTTCTTCCTCAAGAGAGGTGTCAACTACAGAATCACTCATATGAAACTGCCCTTCAGAGCTAAGTCGATCTTGAATTTCTTCAGAAGACTGCCAGAAAGGCTTTTGACTAAAGTCTCGGGAGAGGATACCGAGCTCACCAATTTTTCGAACATCAACTTGAAAGGAAGCAATCATCAAAGAGCACAGGGCCAGGAAAATGAGCTGAAAGCAATACATATCAACAGCACGAAATTATGCTTCAGGTTTTTATTCCCGAGAGTAAATCATAACATAAAAGTTTAAAGTGAGGGAATCGAACTTGTACTGAAAGACTTTCTCTTGATTTCAGTCGCAGACTCTAATCTCTTAATGAGACTCTGGCATAGTAGCATTTGAAGATTAGCTTCCTTGCTATTTCTATTGTAATATTGCACACTTCGAAAGAACGACACTACGCGTAGAACTTCTCTTTTCGTTTTGTACTTTCGTTTTTTTTTAGTAATCGTTTTTTTTGTCAGGGGGCCACTATTAGGGGAAACGGATTTTGTCTTTTTAGGGGGAATGGAATTTCACCCAATGGATCAGACTACCCGCGGGTAAAACAACTTCTAAAAGAAAAGAAGGAAAAAAAACAAGGGATCGTCAAACTCCCAAAAATCTGTAGGCTGCGCGAAACCACGGGGCAGTGTTCTTCTTCCTTGAACAGGTTCTGACGAGGAAAAATCAGTTTTTGGCCAAAATTGATTTCACAGCATTCTTGAATCAACCAACATGAGCGTTGCTTCGATCGCGTCGCCTCGTAGAGTCCTGAATCCACTCATAAGTTGCTCGGGGGAGCAAAACAACTGCAGCCTCAGAAAAAACAACAGAGGTGTGTGTACTTTGAAGCCATTCCCTCGCTTCACGCCAACTGAATATAATTATCGTAATCTAGTACGTTCTGGGAGTGGTGCTTATGCGCAGCAAGGGAGAGGACCACCGGCTCAAGTTATGGAAAGGTTTCAAGGGGTTGCCAGCCAACTTATGACTCAGCGAATTATACGCTTGGGCGGAGCTGTTGACGATGATAGCTGTAATTTAATAGTTGCTCAGTTGTTGTGGTTAGACAGCATCGATCCAAAAAAGGATATTACGCTATATATTAACTCTCCAGGTGGGTCAGTGACTGCAGGCATGGCTGTTTTTGACACGATGAGACATATTAGACCTGATGTTTCAACAGTTTGCGTTGGTCTTGCAGCTTCAATGGGCGCATTTCTTTTGGCATCGGGTCAAAAGGGGAAACGATTTAGTCTTCCAAATAGCCGAATTATGATACATCAACCCTTAGGAGGTGCACAAGGACAAGCTGCTGATATTGAAATTCAAGCGAATGAAATTATGCATCACAAATCCACGCTGAACGGATATCTTGCAGAGTTTACAAATAAACCTCTTGAGAAAGTAATGGAGGATACTGACCGTGATTTTTTTATGTCTGCTGCAGATGCAGTTAGTTATGGTTTGATTGATGCGATAATTGACCATCCAACAAACTTGGCTGTTTCTGCTTCAGGAATCCAGATGTATACTTCAGAGCCTTGAGTTCACTGAGAAGAACATGTTTAAAACAAGTGCATGTACGAGGGTAGATAGAATTATGAAGAGAAGTCTCATATTCAATTACGAAGTTTTAAAATAATTCCTTTAGAAGCTATTTCATGTTGTACATTGATCTTCACACCAGTCATACTTCTTACATTTATCTCCACTCCAGTCTTCTGTCTAGTAGCACGCGACGCAATCGAATGGAAGAGAAGTAGTTCCTACTGAGGTTAAAGTAGATATCGATGGAAATTTTGAAGGGTGTGCGCGTTGATTATGATACTTAACAGCGTTTGAAGCTTCGAGTTCATCCTAGATCTGATAGGAAACAAGGAAGAATAAAAAAACAAAAGTGTAGCTTTTGCACTCATTTAAAAGAACTATCTCCTAACAATTTTGACTAGATCAACTTAATCTTCGTCAATGCAAGGTACTGTGGTTCATAAAACGTAAATTGAAGCTACTAGAGAAGAAAATGCGACTTACTGTTCCAATGGTGAAAGCAAGAGAAGAGGCAAGAAATCCAACATACAAAAATGGTGTAGCAGCGTCAGAAATTTCCAATATCTGTAGTAAAATAGAGGAATTTAGAATTATAAATAGTGAGCCATGAACTTCACAGATTACCTGAGAAGACAACGACGACAATCCATCCGAGGCTTCGGATGGTAAGCAAGCAATTGACAAACCTACAGTAAAAGTGTCGTTAGATTGAGCGCTTTGGATTTAAATCGTGAGGAGAATCCAAGTAAAAGTCCAAAGTTCGAACAGGCCCCAATTGAGCTCACGCCGAATTCCACTTTAGAAATTCGGCGCGGCCATAATAGGCATGGTTTGTACGAGAATTTGACTCCGACAAGAACTTACCAGACATAATCGTGGAGACGCAGGCGGAATTTCTTTTCTGAACTTCCTCTCCGCGGGAAGTGTTACGGTGGGAGGCTTCTACCGATACGCGCTTGCTACGCTGCACATTATTCGCAGATTTGCGTGCAAGTTGGATACTTCCTGAGCTTAGAACTAACATTTTCGGGCTGGTGTTCTTTGTCGACTTTTCCGATTTGGATTAATGACATATGAAGATAAAATGTGGTATCTAAAGTGTTTGTGTGTTTAGGGTTCTTCTCCTTTTCTTGACCCCCTTGCTTGAAAACGGTGAGATTTGTCGGCCAAAATAAAAAATCAGAGGGTACGAGCTGTGCATGGAAATTAAAAGTGAATATATACTGAAAATCTGAATTGCTTTCAAGCTTGATCGAAGCTGAATTGTTCACCCAACCAAGGAACACTCACTTTCGACTTCGATTTTACTTCAGGTCTTCAGCTGCAGCAATTTTTTGCACAGAGACCACCCGAACGATTCCTTCCACTCCCACGCATACAGTGGGATACATTCTAACAGCGTGAATCGGAAAAAAATTGCTGAACGAGCAAGCGCAAGAAATGAACGAAGATCATTCAACCCATAGGATTCCTGGAATCGCATATAACTGTGGAGGTATCTTTTTTTCAATTCTTTCAGTTTTCAAACTTACTTTGGTGCAGATTGCGGTTCTGAAGTTGTTTTACGCCCTGGCGACATTGTAATATGCAGAGAATGCGGGTATCGTATCCTTTTCAAAAAGAGAACGAAGCAAGGTAGGTGGACTTCCGTGTGTAACCAATAGGTTCTTCTAAGTTGCTTTAATATTTTCACAGTGGTTCAATTTGAAGCTAGATAGTTGTGTGCTAAAATGGCTCTTTCCTACTAGAAAAATAATATGAATTCTAACCATGCGCGATACGCAGTAGTAACAAAAGGAGTGATCTTCACAAGATTGTAAGAAGTTCACTCACCCTTAGCTTTCTTCAACGGCACTTCCTGTATCCTTCCACTTGTATGCACACGAAACACACTGAAAAAATAAGGACATACCATCTGTTGTTGTTAACGAGAAAAATACTGCCTCTCTGTGACCACATTTAGAACAACGAGCATCGTTAGATCTCGGGAGAGTCGGGTCCGTGCGAACATCTTGAATTACAGTCGTAACTTCATCTGATGTATGGGCGATTGAGTTACGATATACACAGTCACTGTCGGCATCTATCAAATAGTCGCAGTTTCTACAGACATAAACTAACTTTTGCCTTTCTCGATCTTCCTTGGGATACAGTAAATCATTGCTGTTAGGACAGAAGCGCAACTTCACCATGCCCTCATCTTCTCTTCCTGAATCCATCAGAAGACGCGAAAGAAGAAGCAGTGTTCTCTTTTGGATTTTTTTTACCGTGGGCTAAATAAAACTGTGTCCACGAATATTTGTATATTTCGCTGAAAAACAGAAATATGAATATACGTCTGCTGGTGTGTTGGACTGCTTATACTGCTTTTTGCTCTCGTGGTTGCACTGAAGTTCTTCAAACAAAATATTTTCTTCCCGCTAGTATGCTCTTCTTTTAACTTGTCTTGTCCGTCCCAAAATTATCTTTTTCTATGAGGCAATTTATTTAGGGTTTTTGATTTTGTTTCTTCCAAGGCTCAAATGCCGATAGTGCCCAGTGTAAGTAACGTCGTGTTTTTGTGTAGTGTTACTACCGGCTGTCAATGGATTCACATTCGCTTGCATTCTATTGCGATTGAGAAAGTAAAATTCACTACCGATTGATAAAAATGCTTGCGAGTTCACTTTTTACTCGTGCTTTATTAGGCTCCCTCAAGATGCGGGCAAATTGTGAAAGGAAATTTGCTACCCACGACAAAATGTCCAAAGGAAATTTTATTTACGCAGCTCTTAGATATGATGCCAACAACTTCAGTGTTGAGATGAGTAGACCGTTAGGCATAATTCTTGAAAGTATTGAGAATTCTAGAGGAGCGCTAGTAGCAGAAGTTATAGAAGGCGGAAATGCTTCGAAAACTAAAAAGATAGATAAGGGTGATATTCTGATAAGCATTGAAGTTGATGACTGTGCGTATGATTGCGGTCCAAACATACTTTTTGATAATATTCTAGAACGGATAAGTGAATCTCCTGACAAGAATGTCATAATATTGAACTTGAGTAGAGCTAAACCTGTCAGTAATCCAGAACTGGATGAAGTGTCTAGCTATTGGGAACAGAAGAAAGAAAAGAAAAATAGTGGCCCAAGAGTAATAAGAAGAACTGTTGGTGTAGACCCAAAGAATATCAGAGTATATCGGAACGGTTTGATTGGAGAAGGGAATTTCGGTAAAGTTTTTCTTGGAGAGTGGAAAGGACAAAAAGTTGTTTTGAAAACTTCAAAATCAAGTGTCATGGAAGCAGATGAGCTTCTCGATTCTGAATTAGAAATAAACGAATATATACATAGAAATGCAAAAGGATCCTGTGCACGATTCCACGGGTGTTGTGAAATAGATGAGCGCAACTCAGGAAATCTCTACGATGGATCGCTTCCCACAGGCTTATGGTTAATGTGGGCATATGAAGCAGAAAATACTCTCCAAGATGCTCTAAAATTAGACGAGACTAAAAGTTTGGATCTTCTTCGCCGCTCTTACACTTCTTACAATAGTTCTTCTCCAGTTGATTTATATCGACGGGTTAGCACGGATTTGTTGGTTTGTTTATCTAAAATTCATGCCATAGGAATCGTGCACCGCGATGTGAAACCAGAAAATATTATCTTAACAAGGAACGGAGTTAAGTTCATAGATTTAGGCGGTGCTGCCCTATGCTTGGGTCAGTCAATAAGTTATAAACCTGGAGTTGGACCGGCTGATCCTAGATATTCGAAACCTGACGATAAATACCTGCTGCCGTCTAGCGCCAATACTCCCGAAAGTGATAATTTAGAAAAATTATGGTCAGAATATATGCCAGAAAAGTTTGATATTTTTGCTATTGGTCTAGTTATATTACAACTGCTGGTACCATGTCTTAGGGATCCGAATGCACTAGATAAGTTCAACTTGGAACTTGAGGAATGTGGGTACGATTTTATATTGTGGAGAAAAGATGTCTGTAATTTCTCTACAGGAGAATTGCAAGTTCTCGATGGCGGAAATGGGGCAGGAAATGAAATCATAGCGAATATGCTTTCACCAAGCCGCTTTAGTCGCAAAAAAGCTGAGGACATTCTAGAACACAGATTCTTCACCCTCAAAGATGATGATATTTAGTTATGCTATTTGAGGAACATTGGATCATTATTAAAATATTGCTCCTGTCTACAAAAGAGATACGTACAATTCCTTTGTTTTTTAGAGCTAGTCTAAATTTTTCCGCTTCTTTTTTTCGCTTCAGAATAGAAAACAACTCTGTAAAAGCTCGTAAGGAGGCAAAGGACCACAGCGAAGGACTTACCCAAAGACTGTGATAGTATATCCAATCATACCCGTACTACTCACTGGATTGCGGAAAAGTAAAATAGATACAACTACAGCTACAGCTCCCTACATTAACGTTGAACGAGTTAAGTTTTGACCTAGTGAATATCTTTAAAGTAGCACCTTCGCATTTCCTAACACCTGTAAAGTTAGAGGACTTGTACATTTTGTAACCATGAAGTTGCTAAGATTCACTAAGAAAGCAATACTACAGTTCACGACAAGCACGAATCCGAAGATACGGCTAGACTTGCAATTAGATAACATCGTTTCGAATGCCAATGGTTCCATTATTTTACTAGATATGCTTAGTATTGCTGTGAAAAAGACTTAAATTTTTGCTAAGTTGTAGAAACCTTAGATAGATTTACCTAATGCACTTGGCGACATAAATAAGAGAAGATTCAAAGAATCCAATCTTTCATTTTCGTTTGTTAGAAGCAAGCCTTGTAACACTGATTTTAGGGCACGCGCAAATGTAGCCGTAAAACATGCAAGAAATCCCCAAAGGTGGAAAAGTGGTTCGCTATTACTTGCAAGAACAATACCAATTACTACAGGTACCAACGTTATATACACCTTTTGCAATTTTTATTAGCGAGAAGAAAAGAAAACATATTGAGCAAACCTCTGCTGTCTCCTTTTTCCTCAATATACACAAAGAAAGCTTCGTTGCGCATAAAAATCAGTTCAAGTTACAATATAAAATCAATAAACTCACCAACGCTGTAAAAAAAGGAGTAGTTGCACCAATTGCCTGATTAAAAGATACAGGTATGAACCTGAGTGAGATATTCCCTCCAACTACTGATACAACAAAGACGATAGAAAGAACAAAAACTTTGAACAGATGCCGTCTGCTTCGGATGTGCTGACGAGGAACTAATCCTGTCAAACGGATAACAACGCTAAGGATTAAGCAGGAAAGCATGTGCAGCATAGTGAGGAAAATTGGATACTTGAAGCCCCAGAGGCTCAACAGGTATTTGTTCAGCAATAATACTCCAATATTAGATATGTACCACGATGCTATCATGCAGACTGCGAACTTATCAACATTTGCAAACTGTATATCCGTCACCTCCTTCATACTTCAAGTTTCCTTTGGGGATTCTGGGTACACCAAAATATAGGAAAGGTGAAAATTTTTCTTCAAATTTTTACCCTTGGAAGTCGGCCCGGGACACCTCGAAGGGGATACAGTGAGACTGCCGGAGTGGTGACACCTATTTCAAAAATGTAAAAAACTCAGAAGCAGAAGAAATCGTTTACATATGTACACACTACCTGTGGTACGTATTATATATATCATGACTCGAAGAATATTTTTTGTGAACGTATCATAAGGCAAGAAACTGCAAAATACAAAGAAGTTGAGTAAAGAACTAGAGTCTAAAGATACGTCTAAAGATACTGGTGTGAGGCATTCTCCTATAATACGTGTTCCTGATAACTTTGAAGTGTATTTTTAATGAAGAGAGTCTAATACAGGCTTAAACAGCATAAGAAGGTTGAGCACGATGTCGGAAACTTATGAGAGAAAAACAGTTGCAATTATAGTTGTAGGTATGGCTGGATCTGGGAAAACTAGTTTTATTCAAAGGTTCAATTCAGCATCACACGCGAAGAAAATGCGAACCTACATTTTGAATATCGATCCAGCCACGACTAAAATTCCATACGTTCCAAATATAGATATTCGCGATACTATCAACTTTAAAAAGGTGATGAAAGATTACAGTCTCGGACCAAATGGAGCCATATTAACAGCTGCCAATCTTTTTGCAACAAGATTTGACCAAGTTATATCACTTTGTGAAAGGCGTCGGAATGAAATAGATTTTATCGTTGTTGATACTCCTGGACAGATAGAAATTTTTACATGGTCAGCTTCGGGGACAATAATCACCGAAGCAATTGCAAGCCGGTTCGAAACATTTCTCTTCTACATCCTTGATACCTCTCGTTCGAATAATAATCCACAAGTTTTTGTCAGTAATATTTTGCAGGCGATTAGTGTTCTGTATAAATCCCGAGTTCGACTTATTCTTTTACTGAATAAGGTCGATATAACCAATTCGAAGCAGATTAGAACGTGGTTATCTGATTTTGAAAAGTTTCAGGCAGCTTTTGACAAAGTTTCTAATTCTGCTTCAGAGCTTGGTAGATCAATTGGTTTGGTAGTTGAGGAGTTCCACGCAAAACTCTCACTAATTGATATCTCTTGCCTTACTGGAGAAGGTTTTGAAGATGTTTTTCACTTTCTTACGAAATGAGGCAGGCTTATGATCTTTTTACAAACTAGCTAGAAAGAACTATATCTAAAATCACACACTGAGCTACGAGCAATAACTCTTCCTCTGCAAATTTTTCTATTCCATACGTGGAAAAAAATCAAAGAATTTTCTTCGGTTCCGTCGTTGTGGAAGTGGCGGTTTGAAAATTCCTTTTGTTTATAACAGTTGTACCAGTTTTGAACTTATATCCCTCCGCACGAATGTAAGTGCGTTCCTGTGGTATTTCGAAGTTCCGTAAATACTTCGTGCCTGCTCTGCTTAAGACACATAGATCTATATTTGACCCAGATCCCAAATCATTGAATATACCTGCACGTATAGACCTGGCAACAAGTAATTTTGCTTCATCTTCGCTCATGCCATCTTTATAGTCGCTTTCAAATATGGACATCGCAGCCAAAGAGCCGCTACCCATTGTAGCATACGGCAAACAGTCAGAGGAACCGTGAGGATAAACTGTGAAAAGTTGAGGGCCGTGAATATCGAAGCCACCAAGGACTAATGCAGCGCCTACATGGCCTTGATATTTGAAAAGATGACTTTTCAAGATACTTTGCGCGGATACAACACGACTCTCCCTAAGTGTTGATTTACGATGGAGGAAGAGTGCAGAAGAAACCATTCCTTTGAGAATGAGAATTAGTTGAAAGATGGAAAAATAGACATAATATGTACCCGTGACAGCTTCTGTGTCTGCAGCAGTGCCTGCACCACAGCAGTAAATATTTGGTGCGATGTAATGGATTTTCTCACAGTTCTTATCAGCCACAGTCTCTCCATTCGTCGATCTTGTATCTGCCCCAAGGACTACACCATCTGCATAGATCACACCGCTAATAGTTGTTCCCGTTTTAGTTGCTAATTTTGAAGTGAAACCTCCTTCCTTTGCATTATGAGAAGAAGCACTGAATTCGAATCCACCGAGATCGAATGCGTCGGGATCTTGCATATCCGCTTTCAACTTTATTTGACTAATTATTGAAAATATTTGTAAAGTCCTCTTAAATCCAAAGACTGATTGATTAAAACTTGTAAAATCCAATGGAAAGCACAAAATCTGCCGACTCTCCGGCACACTCGGGACAGTCTGACTCTCTTTGGGATACTGGTTTTCCGTTGAGTGACTGTCTGTAAGTGTCGTGTTTAGTCGTTTTGGCCTTTGTACGGGTTTACGGGTTGTCACTCGCACCCTAAACTTGTCCGTTGCGGCACTTTTAGTTGTAAAACTTATTATCTATCCTAAATATGATATGATAATCCGCTGCTGGGGAAAAAGAAGAAGGATCCGACGCAGTACTTTTCTACACGGGAGGCGTTTATATACATACGAAAGGCGTGGATGTATTTGTAAGTACAAGGTCCTATAAATAGTCGCTTTTCTTGTGCACTTCGCAAACCTGAACCTCAAACAATTCAGAGGTGTCTTCGTAAAAACAAATATGAAATATTATTGTTAGTCAACCTGATTTAAATTATCGTCCGTTGGCTGTTACCTGGTGTTGTGTGTTTTTATGAAGAAACAAGAAGAAACAAAATTACGTCTAACGAAAGCGAGTCGATCGCACGATCGACGAAGATCCTTACCGTCTTACCTTTTCCCCGAATATTTGAAGCATTTTGATCCTATACTTCTTGGGAATTGTTCTTCAGGAAAAGGGATTGGAAGAGAATATCCGTTCCTTTTTTGAGAAAAAAAAACGAAGTATCTACGATAAACTTGGGGAAGTTAAGGGCTATGTATCATCCTTCTTGCGTTTTGTAGGATGCAGTCCAGCAAGGAGTTTAAAGAAAAGTATCACGAAAAGTTTTGTAAAACGGAATATTTGTACGACTCAATTGCGTCAGATATAGTGTGGTTAGATGCCTTTGCAAACGATTATAGCACAATTCAAAGAGAGCCCTGCATTCATGCACTATTTCATTGCTTTCCTGTTGACAATGCTGCAAATCCGAGAGAGAATTATGATGGAGCAAAAAATATTGAAGGTTGTTTGCGCTTGTCAAAACAGCTACTAATTCTTCAAAATTACAGAGAAAATATTAGGCGAATTCACTGTAGAAAAATAGCATCAAGCGGAATGGTACATTTGTTTCTTTTTCACCTGTCGGACAATGACATGGAGGTATACTTTATGAAATCCTTGATTCTTGTATTTGGCAGTTTCGAGAAAGTTTGCAGCAATCTGTTTTTCTTATTACTTTCATCGCTGTCAAAAGCATTCAGAATATCTTACAAGAAAGCTTTGAATGAACCGTTGAAGTTTTGTGATTATGAGTTGTATTATGCTGTGCAGTTTCGCCTGGGTCTTGAAGAAAAGAGCAAATTATCGCGACAAGTCTGGATGAATAGCACTACTATTTCGCAGTTTGACTTGACATCAGAATTTGTTCTCGCCCAATTAATTTCTTCTCATTCCTTGGATTTTTACAGCTCAAGTACGTCAAAAAATTTTGAAAAGTGGTTTAAGCTGAATTTTTCTTTGCAAAATATGTGCGAAGATACTGCTCAAACATGGAATGTGGCATTAATTCAATACTTAGTAAACGAAGAGATCAGTTTGCTACGTTTATATTTAAGTTATGAGGAATTGGTTTTCACAAGATTTATTTTAAGACATCTTGGGTTACGTCTTCAGCGCTTTCAATTTCGATCTGACATCAAAATATCGCTCTTGAGTATGATTTCTTCTTTACTTGAAGCATCATCTTGTACAGAGGAGTTTAACTATTCATTAAGTGTTTCTTGTGTGAAGAATTCTAATTCATGGCATTATAAGCTTCTGGAGTTATTACTTTGCTTGGGGTCACATATTCTAGCAGCTGATATGGTTCTTTATATCTATGTACTAAGATATTTCCGTTTGGCTACTCAAAATCTAGAATTAAACACAGAAATTGACTTACTAATAAAAGCTTTTGGATTTTGCTTTTGCCCCAGTCTTTCGTACTTTCCGAATAATCCAGCAGTAGCTGATGAGATATGGTCAGCTCTAAACAATATGCCACATCAAGCTCGCTATCGGGTCTATAACTTATGGGTAATATCAAATAATCCGAATGTACATTTTTTAGAACAACTAAAAACACAGAGAGCTCTACGACGACTTTCCAAAGAAAATGCAAAGGATAGTGGGAAGAAAATTGGCAAGATTGCTCATAGCAATCCAATAACGACGCTAAGTGTCATAGTTAATCAAGTGCAGGCTTATCCAAATATGGTCGTTCCAGCGGTTGATTCTTTGAAATACATGTCATATTTAAGCTTTGACATTCTTGTGTATTTGATATTAACTGCATTTTTTGGAAAAAATGAAAAAATGAAAGAAGATGGATTGAATGCTTGTTCTTGGTTTGCTGCGTTATCAAAGTTTTGTGGATATGCAAGCTTTAAGTACGTAGTGCTTGATATTCAGGCTCTTCTTCATTACGTTTTGAACGCTATCAGAGATTATCAAACTGCAGAACTCCTCATCTTGAAGGAAATATTGTTAGCCATGGCTGGAAATCAACTGCTCGAAAACCTGAGCAAGGAACAAGTAGAATCATTGGCTGGTGGTAAAGAGCTACAGAACCAGGTTTCAAATGCTTGTAATGTATTTTCAAATTCCAAGGTCAAAAGTATTCAGAGACTCAGGCATGCTTTTGAGAAGCATGGCTCGGACTCACTAGTAAATCCCTACCTAGTTCTTTTGGCTAGAAATCTTCAGTGCTTAATTTTCTGTTCTAAATTTGAAAAATTACACTTGCTGGTGAGGGCACTGGATTATTCTCGCGAGATTTTTGCACAATTCGTAAACTTTCTACAAGTTGCCTACACAGAAAGCGAGTATAAAGCATGTATTCCGAGTGTCCTGAAACTGAAGGAATCATACTATTTAAGTCCAGATGTAGTTTTCAAAATTCATAGGAAACACTTCCAAATTTCTGAGTTTGTAGAGACTTTTAACTTAGAAATGAATACAAGCAATTTGTTTTCTGCTTCTCAGGAAAAGTCAAATTGGCACTCATTGAATATAAAGTTATGTGAATTATTCTGGAACCTTTCATTACATCATATACATATTCCAGAAAGGTGTTACAGCGACATTATATCGAAATTAACATCCCAGAATATGGATTCAAGTTCAAGTTCCTTCAACCTTGGCTCAAAACATATATTTACTTCAGAGAAAATTGGTGAGTGTATTAGTCGTCTAAAGCTGGAAATGTTCAATCAGAAGAAAGACAGTTGTGATACAAGAATAGCACTGCGTTCTCTGAGAAATATTTTTCCGAGTGATGTTCTTCAGAGAACAGAGAGTATTTGCAATCTCATGCAAAATTTAGTTTTGCCTCGCTGCAGTAATTCTATATCAGATGCCATGTTTACTGCAAATTTTTTTGAGAGTTTGAGGCAAACTGTACCGCACTTCGACTTTTTCCAATATTTTGATATAGTAATGGAGGATATAGAGAAGAAAATAGAATGTTGTACTGATTTCGAAGCTGAACATTACGGATATTTCTTAGATGAATCGTTCAGAAAAATTATACATATTTCTTCCAACGATGATTATGTTCATCTTGTTCAAGAAAGTTACAACACGTCATCCACTCAAAGAAAGGGTGAGATGATTTATTCACAAATCAAAGTAAAAAAGATTATAATTTGGCACAGGAAGTTACTTCATGCTTTCATGAATCTTTTGAGAAAGGGAAGTCAGTATGACATTCGGAAATCCCTGGTAATCTTGAACAAAATTTCCACTTTTCCTGCTTTGCTCAACCATGGTGAAGTTATATTGCGTGAAGTAAAAAATATATGTTCTTCTTGTGATTATGATGATATCAAAACCATTACAAGAAGCTATGATGCAAATTTAAAGCAGCGTAAAATATTTTGGAAGACAGAAGATGAATTCATAACGAGTTCAATAAGTTCTGTATGGCTTTAATAATTTCTTATTCTCCAGGGCCAAGAAATGCTGCTTGGTTCCAAGTTAAAAGAGGTAAAGCAAATACTTCAACTGTATGAATTTTAGCCTTTTGAAAAAAATAGCTCTTCATTTCGCGCACTGCCGTACTTTCATCTTGAAGATATGAATAAATCAATTTTCCTGTTGATTCTATTCGAATTTTAAGTACACCATACCTACTTTCAATCTTCGCCCAACCAAGAGGGTCAAACTCTAACATCCATATTCTATGATGTAGTGAATGCAGTGAACTTAAACATAGTAACAAATCTTCTAAAACGCTGACTTCCGATAACTTTGTCCCATCAATCCTTCTTCCTATTAATTTTGCCATTTGCTTCTTGTCATTTTTGGAGTAAGAGATAGAAAACATTTTATAAAAAGTGAGCTTTCTGTGGAGGAAGCGTGCTACTGCTGCAGGAAATGACAAAGGGTGATATTCTATTCCATCAAACTCGGATCCTAGTATTCTCAACTGTCTCAGAAAATGAGATATTTTAGTATCGAGATTATCGGTAAGTATTCTATAATGTGTAATCATATTCGTTTCTGCAAGCTGTGGATTTAGATGTGCTGTCAAAGGATCTTCCCATGTCAACCATTTCGCAAGATTTGTGGTACCCCACCCGACTGGGGTTTCTGATGGTTGATCGAGAGCACAAGCAATCAACATGTCCGAGAACGAAGCTGGTCTGCGAAACAAAACTTTAAATGACTCGTCTACCCGTTGCATGATATCACTTCGAGAATTTTGCGCATTCTTTGCATGTACAAGCTCACTAAAGAAAGCCAGTGCAGCTTCGACTGAAGCCATTGATATCTCTGAACCATCGTGCGACCACGCAGTAATGTAAACGTGCTTTACATTATTTTTCGATGCTACGTTGAATCCTGATTCCATCATGTTCATTGACCAGTATAAAGCAACCCAAAATCTGTTCCATGACCACAGGCTAATGGAAATACTCCAATTTCTTTTCTGTTTGAGAAATGCATCATTATCCAGGAGAGAGCTCAATAGTACTATTTTCTTATCGAATGCACTTTCTTCTAAAGCATAATTTCTATATATAAACTCAATTTCACCATCACCTAAAGCTTCATTTAATTGAATGAATGCCTCAGTATCTATATCCACATTGCAATCTTCAGAAAATTTCACTCGATTAATACTCTGCTCTTTGTAACATATTTCAATTGAGTCTGTATAGAAGACTGGGACAATTTTTAAGCTTCTAGAGATATCAACAATTCTTTTCAAATGCTTGCTATATGATTCAATCTCAATATTGAAACATTCTCTGTCAATTTGCATATGTTCCAAATATTTAGAGCACTTTGCATAAACTTTTTGTACATAATATGCGTGGGTTTTCTCACCAATACTTATGTGAATGCGTCTCGATTCTAGCGGTTCGGACACAGCAAGTAGAACACGATGAAGTAACTCATATTTTGCTTCATTATTCGGAGGAGCTTTGAGCATTGACGAATAAAATGGCCAATTGATGAGAGACTTTATATCGTCAATGAGCAAGATGGATGGAACAATTTCTATTCCTAGTGATTTTGCAGTCTTACCAAGTATAACAAAATCTTCATAAGTGAAGCGCTTCTGCATATAACCAAAAAAAGGCTCATTTTCTACTACAAATGTATCTTCCATGTAAATAAATAGTGTTCCGTATCCATAGAGCGAGAGGGAAACAGTTAAATCTTGCAACCTCTCCATTTGAGGCACCCCTCCTGAACTAGTATCTAATTTGAAACCCAGTTCTTCAACTGTAACATTAATTTCGAATTCCATTCCAGCAGTGATTAATGCTTGCTTACTTTTGACAGGACCAAAAGGTGCATTTCTTGCTGCAACCATCAAACGTCCTAGTGCAAGAAATGCTTCTATTCTTTCTGAGAAATATATTGTAATCAGATTTGTATCTGAAACAGTAACTTTGATGCGACGACGTGCTTTCTGATCCAGTGAAGATTGAACAAAAAGTAGCTTGACTGCAGCTTGAAAGTCTTCACCCGCATCTGGTACAAAATATTCAGGAAAGCGTTGCTTTACACACTGTAAGCCTTCCGCTAGTTCAATAGAGTCTGAATTAATATGAATATAAAAGCGTAAGCCGTTATAGTAATTCAATGAACCTGGAAAGGCATTATATGAACGAAAGCTCTTCACTTCTTTCGTAGCAAAGTCTAGCAAACGTTGGTTTCTGCTTTGAGAATTGTCACCATTCTTACCTATTCTTCTGCAAGGCTTTGAAACACACGTGGTACAAAAAATATTACGGTTAGAAAAACAGTAAAGTATGATAAAACACGTTAAAACGACTGCGCTTCCGTGAGAAAGAAAGGTCAGCATTGCTATCCCACGAAAACGTTTTTATTCTTGTGTTCCTGGAGTGATTCCATTATCGTGGCCTTTTCTACAAAGATCCAAATACGAACTCATGAATTGTAGGGGCTTCCTTAAATTTCAGGGTGGTGCGATACTAGCTTACAAAAAATATCCTCCATTTTCCGGAAGAGTAAAATGTATCATCCTCTTTCAATATGGAATTACCTATGACTCATCAAGGTAAGCTACATACATTCAGTAGTCATGTGCCAACGATATAGAAGACAGGTAGAAATGTTCTAGAAAAGAAATGAAATATGAAAAATTTCACAGTCACACAAGGAACACGAAGAACAATTTCTATTTTTTATTTACGAGTACTTAAAAAAAAAAGTATATACCGCGAGTTCGACAAAATGTTGGTGCTATACTTGATTTAACAGGGTACCGCGGGTACCTACAGGTACATAACTAAATATAACTATTAATAACAAGAAGTCAAGAAGAACAATTCAAAAGTTAAAATCGTCAAAAGTGTAACCTTACTGCTACCTTGTTGGACCCTTCGTGACACAAATGATAAGAGCCACAGACTTCTGCGGTAGCATCACAAGAGAGAAAATAGTTCTGACTACATATCAAAGAACGAGATATACAGTTCACCCATCAATAAAAAAGGTACTACATGTATCGTTGAACACTTTTGAACTTAAAAAAATCCCACTTTAAAAAGGGTAAAAGTCACTCAAAGTTACCACGGGCTAAAGCACGTGTACTGGTGAAAGCGCAACTCATAATTTTCGGACAACTCTAATCCTATCTTTCTTATGAATGCTTTAGATGGCTTCATCTCATGTGTCGGTTGAAGAGAATTCAAGTTCGACTATTCTAGCAGCAGATATCGGAGGCACAAACGCTCGTTTTCAGGTTTTATTTAATCTAGTCCTTTGGATAACATGCTCACACTCGTATAAATATAATGCAGATATGGAACTTTAGTTCTGACGGTAGCAAGGATGTGCTTTTAATAGAGCAGGTAAAATATTTGTAATCTTGAATTTGTTCATTTTGAAAAGTGGCTATAGGAATATAAGTGCAAGAAGTTTCCAACATTTGAACTGTGTGTCACAGAGCTCTTAAATGTAAGATATCATTGCTGAAATTGAATAGTATTCATGTCTTTTGTAGTCATCGGGAATTTCAGGCATTGATCGAGCTTGCTTGGCTGTTGCAGGTCCTGTCAAAGCCAACTCGTGCCAGGTATTCTGTTTTGAACTAATTTTATTTGCAACTCATGTAAGATTTCAGATGACGAACTTGACATGGAAAATAGACGGTGCAAGTTTAGAGGAAACTTTTGATATAAAAAGTGTGCGTGTTATGAACGATTTCGAGGCGATTGGATACGGGATTCACGAGCTTGAGGAATCGGATCTTTTACGTCTGAATAATTGTTCAAAAAAGTATTTTACATCTTTTCTATAATTTCAAATTAATGTCTTCTTCAAAGTCCGACAGGACCAATAGCTCTGATAGGACCTGGAACAGGCCTAGGAGTAAGTTTCATCTATTGTTTGTTAAGTAATGAAATTTATCATTAATTAATTAGGAAGCTCTCTTGTATTGGAACAATTCACTCTCCCAGTACGAGGTGTACTCATCAGAGGTGAAAGTAGCTAACAATCAAGTGAAGCATTTATTTAAATTTTTGTAGGGTTCTCATGGTCGTTTTGCACCCGTGGGCGGTTTGCAATGTAAGGTAAGAGACTCACATATTTTTCCAAAATTCACGTTAACGAGTAATACCTATTAGCTTCTAAAATATGTTGAGGATGAAATCGGGGTGCGGCATTCATTTTAATTTGGAAACCCCCCAAAAGAAATTCTGATGTAATCATCATTTTTGTTCACTGATAGGAGTGTGAAGTCGAACATGTGTGCTGTGGTGATGGTCTTGCGAGAATTTACAATTTCCTTTGCACAGAACTAAACACTAACGAGCCAATGCTAGATCCTGCCGAGGTATTACTGCTCACTCGAAATATTGATTATAAACCTAAATTATTATTATTCTATTACTTCTAAGATTACGGAAAAGGCACTATCTGGAACATGTTCAATATGTGTTACGACTGTGAAAATATTTTTAGAAATTCTGGTTTGTCAAATCAAATATATTTTGAATCACTATTTTTACGTGACAATTAGGGGACAGAAGCAGCGAATCTGGCTTTAAAGTCATTGGCTAGTGGTGGGGTATACATCGCCGGAGGCATTCCTACGCGTCTCACATCAATCTTAGAAGATGGAACGTTACTGAACTCCTTCGTACGAGAAAAGAGTCGAACGTCATTTCTATTATCAACTTTTCCACTCATCGTCATTTTGAATCCATCGGTTGGTTTGATTGGATCGAAGGTATACTCATTCATTTTCATTCAAAGCAAAGTTACAAGTTCTCTTAGGCCTTCGCAAGGCGCCTGTTACGAAAGTGAAAAGACGAGTTTTTTTAATGTGATAGTTCACCAGTGCTATAGTAAAAGCCAGCCAGAACCGAGTGCAAATATACTCCAGCACATGCCTCCCCAGAATGCCCCGCTACTTCCGAGCAAATCACAAAGAAAACCTGCCATATAGTTCCCAAGTCCAAGTGCTAAACCCTGGGATAAAGCTGAAATGGCAAAACCTGTTCCACGAACATTCGGTGGCATGGTTGCAGAAAGAACAGCTTTCATATTTCCTTGCGTCATTGACATATGAACACCAACAATTAGATAGCCAACAAAAACATGCCATGGAACTTTAGCAAGTACTAGTACAATATCTGCAAGTACCATGACTGCAAAACCGCCAAGGAGCATGAATTTTCTACCGGATGCTCCATTTAAATCGCCTTTGTCCGCTATGACTCCCAATGGATACGTAAGAATTGACTGAACTATATTTGTTGCAAACATAAGTATTGGCAAGTATGCAACTTGCATCCCGATTGCTCGAGCATGCAAAGTTACGAAAGCTTCACTAAAGCGAGCTACCTTTAGAATAGAGAAAACAAAGAGAGCTCGCCAGAATTCCCTGGGAAGCTGAACAGCTTCAGACCAACTCCAGCTCCACTCCCCCCAGCCAACTATCATGTCACTACTTTTTTTCACATTTTTTGTTCTATCTCCACTCGAAGTTGCTCGGCTCTTTTCTTCGTCGGCCCACGGGTCATCAGCCCAAATATAGGCTCGCTCCTGCAGATCTTCTGAGCCGAGCGCTTGAGTATCCTTATGTTGCTGAGCTTCTCTATCGACCTTTTTTATCATTGTTCCAGAAGGTGTTCGTTTTAGCTGAACTGTGCTCCTTGGAGAAAATTCTCCATCGTCTAAACCTTCAACGACTTGATCTAAAAAAGGAGCCACAACAACTGCTCGTTTTTGAATTTGTAGTAACCACTCTCGAACATTTTTCCAGGCTCGCTGTCTATGATGCCATGCAACATCCCTACTCGTATCACGGCACTCTATACGCCTCCATCTTGCACGAAGATGCGGCATTGCAAGTGGTCCACGAGCGTGACGCCTCCAGCTCGGTAAACCACGACCTCGGCCAGGGCGAGGAGTATAATTTGGTTTTTTCATTGCTCTCTGAGGATTTTTCACATAAGATAATAAAATAACTATGGCAAAAATAGAAGGAACTGAAGCGGCAGTGAATGTTGCACGGAAGTTGTTTTGTGATAATTTCATGCAAACAACGGCCGCAATCGATCCTAAAACTCCACCCAATGTTGTCATACTTTGGTGTAAACCATAAGAACTGCTACGTTTTGGACGCGGAGATAGATCAGCAATTAATGCATCAGTTGGAGCAGCTCGGATCCCTTTCCCAAATCTGTCGAGAAGCTTTGCCATCACAACCCATTGCACAGATAATGCACTTGCGAGCACTAATTTCATCATAGCTGTCATGACACTACCAACAGCAATCACTTTGACACGAGATTTCAACATATCTGACAAGACACCGCTAAAGACTCTGCTAAAATTTGATACAACAAGTGCAAAACCTTCTACAGCACCTATTCGAGTGTTGCTGAATCCAAGTTCGGAGTGCAAAAATACAGGTAGCAATGAAAAAACCATGCATGTTGAACTTGTCCATAAAAACCCACAAGTCGCCAATGCCCAGATGCTTAAATTGTCAACTGCATTTGAAACAATCTTTGGAAGTTTCTTCCTACGCATTCCTGGAAGTCGACATATTAAGTATTGGACTAACCCCGCACCAACACCGATCTTCTTCAGACCAATATCATCTTCTTCAATTTCAAGCTGATTCACCTCGAGTTCATTTCCATTATATTGCCATCTTGTAGATTCAACTCCTCCTGTGTATGCATTTTTTCCAACTTTTCCTGAATCGGAGAAATCCTCTGAATTTACTGAATTTTTAACCATTTTTCTCCGAGGTTGGATCTGAAACCTGGTTGGATCTATTCTATTTCTAAATCGTTTGCTCGAATTGCAGAATGAGAATAATTCGACGAATTGGCGACTTTGTGACATGACGTTCGAACTCATGGAGATGTGGTACGTATTCATCACGCTTGAAAACTGAATCTAAAGCTGAACGTCAATTTTGCTGACAAAAAAGCCCACTCGACTCGACGTTTGGTTTTTTGAGAGCGGGCAAGATTAAGATATCGAACCGCATAGAAATACGAATATGACTCCCATGATACCCAGAGTTGTAGTTTCTTATTTTCTACTTGAACTCTACACGCCTCTAAGAATTCGAATAACTTTCGTAAGAGTAGGGCAAGAGGTCGAGCGATAGACTCATCCTCTGCAGAAAAAACGTTTTTCAACAAAGAGCGTTGAGTTAAATACCCTAAATGACCGAAGTTTTTGCTGGGGAAGCTGTGAATACCCTGTGTTAATATTGCTGTGCCCTATGCGGTTGAATGAACAAAGGAAGAACAAAAACTTGACTATTTTGTAATACCACAACATATATGCTCGACAAAACCGATCTCATCAGCACCACGTAAATACTCGTCGTATTCCTATGATATTTTTATTCCAGTTGCTAAACTCTCGTTCGTATTTGTAAAAAAAATTGCCCGAATGGAGGATCATATTTTACTATATTTCGATCCGGAACTAGTTCCTGATCTGAGAAAAAAGCTGAGAAGAAGTCACGCGAGCGAAGGGTTGAAAGTTATCATCGAGAAAGGTATTTTTGAAATTCTGAAAAGCACGTGGTAATATAAAGTTTGAAAATTGTCCCCTTCAGGAAAGTTATGCCTCATAACACAAGGCTTCAAGTTCCACCTGGAGAGGTCTGGAAATTTCAAAGAGCTGGAACTCTGGAAAACGATAGATTGGAATGCACTAGTTAAAGTCTCAGATATCTCCCATGTTTATGGCATTCATGAGAAATGTGATGCAGCTGAACAGTACAAATATCTTAGTAAGTCGAAGCTGGGATTTAAACAAATTGATAAGGAAGCTGAGGTAACTTATGTGTTTAGTGAAACTTTTATTATTAACCTTCAATCAAGACTGAAATTATGCCAGTTGTGAACGGAGACAACTTCACAGCTTTCAGAACTGTTCTGCATTTTACCGAAGAATTAGTCGATGAGTAGTGAGCGACTTCAAGGCAGCTGCTTATTTAATAATTTGCTTTGTTAGTTTTCTTTCAGAATTGTAACTCCACACCAATTTGCACATTTATCTTTTGTCCATCACACTCCAACGTTAAGATGTTATTACTCTTTTGAAAGTCGCTCCGTAAGTTAGAGTAATCTCTAGAAAGTATGAGCGCTTTAAAACTTGTGTATAGATCAAAATCATGGTTACAAGTTTGAAGAAGAAGTTCGGAGTCTATCTTTACAACAGGCTTACACAACTTCAATTCAAAACTTATACCCGAACTCAATGTGACTGAGTCCTGCGTCAACAGAACTTTTGAAGTACTTTTTTCACTCTCCACTTCTGGAATGGTTCCCAAATTTTCATCAAAATATGTCTTAAATACAGATAGTACTCGCATTAGATCATCACTTAATTTTTTGCTCTGACCGGGAATTATTTGATAGTATATTCTGACATCATCATCAAATTTCAAACTAATTTGCTTTCTTAATTTCTGTATTCGGTTCACTATTTCTCGCGCAATGCAAGCATCCACCAGTTCCTCATGAACTTCCATATCCATTAGAATCATTAACCCATCTTCTCCCAATATAGCTTCTATATTATTCGAATTCGCCAGATTTTTGAATTCATAACGCAGTACAACTTCGCTTATATCTATCATTTCATCCTCAAGGCTGATTGCTCCATCAGTTTGGAAGGCCATCACAGTTTCCGTACTCATGTTCTTAATTATTTTTGAAATGCTTCCCATTTTTTTACCCAACCGTTTGCCTAACAGAGTAAAATTAGGTTCTGCACGTAAGTCAGCGTATTGAAGAGGATCCGAAGATACACTGATGTCTCGAACATTCAATTCGGAAGTGATATAGCTCTTTAGGCTACTGAAAATATCTTGCAATAATACTGCATCCTTGTGAACAATAGTCATCGAGGACAAAGGTAGTTTTAAAGGCATTTTCTTTCGCTCACGTACAGTTCGACCAAGTTCAATAATATTCTGCATGCATTTAACCGAAGCTTCAATTCTTACATCATGAGCACCTTCCTGCATTTCCGGAAATGATTCGAAATGTATACTATTTTGAGAACTCTCAAGGCAGTGCCTCAAATTTTGATACATTTTCTCAACAAAGAAAGGTGTGAATGGAGACATTGCTCTACATAATAGAACCAATACATAAAAGAGCACTGAAAGAGCGGCCTGACAATCGGACTCTCCATCTTTTCCTTTTAATCTCCCTCGATTGAATCGAACGTAGATATTCGTAAGTTGTTCGATGAAATTAATCAAGCGTGGAACAACTGTATACAACCTATACCCCTCCATTTCAGCTCGAATAAATCCGACAAGAGTATTAGACTCCGATATAATCCAACGGTCGAGCACATTTAGCTTTGTGTCACTTTCAATATCAGGGATGAACAATGTCTGCTTTTCTTTCTCGACACGACGAACATTTTGGACTAAAAAGCGATAAGCGTTATACCATGGCAAAAAGACATTCTTCAAAATTGAGAACACCCCTTCTTCTTTGAAACGAAGTGGCTCAGCGCGAACAACAGGACTATTGATCAAATATAAGCGTAAGGCATCAGCACCATACTCATTCAATATCTTGGACGGGTCAGGATAATTCTTCAAGGACTTAGACATTTTTTTTCCATCAGATGCTAAGACAAGACCATTACAAATAAGATTTTTGAATGCTGGGCGATCAAAAAGAGCAGTTGAAAGTACCATCAATGTGTAGAACCAACCGCGTGTCTGATCAAGGCCTTCAGCAACAAAGTCAGCCGGGAAGTTCGTCTCAAAATATTGATTGTTCTCAAATGGATAATGTTGCTGAGCATAAGGCATGCTTCCACTCTCAAACCAGCAATCAAAAACGTCCTCTACTCTACGAAGGCTTGGATAGTCAGTACCTCGCGAAGAGGGAATTTCCAAATGATCGATGAAGTGTCTGTGAAGATCACTCACTTTCTCACCAGACAAGCGCTCGAGTTCTTCAACAGAACCAATTACACGAATTTCTTCACCATCAGGTGAAGTCCATACAGGAATAGGAGTTCCCCAAAATCTGTTCCGAGAGATCGACCAATCATGTACATTTTCAAGCCAGTTATGGAAGCGCTTTTCCTTGACATGTGAAGGAACCCAGTGTGTTTGTTTATTGTTCTCAAGCAGTTTTTCCTTCAAATCTTCTACTTTAACAAAATAGGATGCTACTGCCTTGTAAATTAATGGTGTGTGTGAACGCCAACAAAATGGGTACGAATGAACTATGCGAGAACTATCAACAAGTCTATTCATTTCTTTCAAAATTTTGATAATATCCTTATCTGCATCTTTCACATTTCTCCCGATCAATTCTTCAGGTATTGGAGAACAAAAGCAACCATTATCGTCGACTGGATCCGGTAGCGTGCCTCCTTTTGAAATAATCCCGTGAGCAAGGCAAACACGATAGTCATCTTCGCCGTATGCAGGAGCTTGATGCACTACACCAGTCCCCGAGCCCTCTGTTACATAATCATCAATACAAACACGAAATGCAGTATCCTTCATCTCAGCTTCAAAGATCGTAAACAAAGGCTCATATCTCAAATCCTTCAACTCTTCACCAGCTACTTCCTTGCATATTTCCCAACCATCTGAAAGTTTCTTCTTTTTATTCATAGCACCTGGAATCACAGAAATACAGGATTTTGCAACAATTAAAACCGTGCCAAGAGGATCTTTTAAATAAACATAGATTAACTGAGGATTTAGACACAAAGCCAAATTGCTTGGCAGAGTCCATGGGGTAGTAGTCCATGCAACAAAGGAACTTTTGAAATCGCAATCCATCACAGGAAAGGATACCTGATATATTTAAATCAAAAAATTAAATGGTGAAATGGTCAATGAGTTGCTAAGTATACCAAGACTGCAGGATCTGAAACATCTCTGTAGTCAAGACCCGCCTCAAAATTAGAAATAGGTGTGTTACAGGCCGTTGAGTATGGCATAACTTTGAAGCCGCGATAGACCTAATCCAAGTATGAATACATCAAATTGTTTAAATGAAGTACACTTTACCAGATTCTTGTCAAATAATGTTTTAAAAACCCACCACACGCTCTCCTTTCAGATTAAAGTTTAAAACGAAATAAGAGATTAATTTCAAACAAGACTCACCATGAAATTCAAATCTAAAGTTTTATAATCATGACGGAAATCAATCCAACGACCTGACCGAGTTATTGTTTGCTCCCATTCGCGAGCATATCTCATCACTATCTTTCTGCACTCTTCATTGTAGACTCCAATTCCCATGTTGAGTACATCTGACTTGCTCTTGATTCCTGAAGTTATCTTTCTTAGAATGAATAAATGTTGTGCCTAGAGATCATACCTAATTTCTTATCAATCTCGTATTCCACAGGCAAGCCATGGCAATCCCATCCGAATCGACGTATGACATGAAAACCAGTTGCAGAAGCATATCGTGTTATAACATCCTTCAAAAATTTTAAGATACAGAAAGTTTTGTTGCTTTCATATTTTCTCTCACCTTGATAGTTCCAGCTAATATGTGGCCATAATGAGGGAGACCCGTAGCAAAAGGTGGTCCATCGTAAAAGACGAAACTATTCGTAGAAATCAAAGTATGCGGGAAAAGAGGGAAGTTACGTACTCAGGGCGCCCTTCACTTAATTTTAGCTGCTGGTGAAAAGCGTCTGTTTCTTCCCATAACTGTAGTATTGCTTCTTCCTGAGATTCATTCAACTCAAACCGTAATAAATGCGATGATAATTAGAGTACCTGAAGAGGAAAAGAGTAATCTTTTCCTTCTTCTACATCGTTCAAAGTGTGATTTGACATTTTCACTAGGTCTTCTCGACGGGAAGAGTTATCTATTATTTGTTGAAGGACGCTTAAATGCACTAATGTGTAAAAGAATCATGCATTTACCGAATTGTCAGCTTACTGAATCTTTATTAATAATTCTGTCGTGTTTACTGTATCTTTCGATTGTGCTTGAACAATGTAGAACGACTGTCGCGATTACCGATTTTTAGTTCTTGATGTTTTGTTGGTAAGTTTCTTCCTCTTCCTTTTTTTAACAACAGTTTTTTGCTTTTTTGCTTTCTTTTTTCCATATCTATTATGTATATCATTAGCTGGGGAATTTATAAAATATACCACGCGACGCACGTTCAATATTATAGAGATAAGTACACTTGTACGCAGCCGTATCGTATAAATACTCTTACTTGGATTATTTAAGTTTCAATAATTCAAGAATAGAGTGCAGTTTTGAGGTCTTTTGAACAGCGTTACTAAAACTGTGCTTTGTTGTGTAAATTATTTCATTACAAAGACAGAATTTCTATTGAATGCTGCTAATGCTTGAACAATAACTGTATAGTTCTGTGTTACACCTGCTGCACAAAAACGACAATAGCGGTCCCAAATTCGGTTTGCTTGAAGCAAAGAAAATCTATATTTGAAACTACTAAAAGATAAGCCACGCAACGAGTAGAATATTTTTAGAATCTACAGGATTAGGCTCAAACTTCACGAACTTCCTTCCCTGAAATGAACAAATCTGGAGTCCTCGTACGACCTTGGTCTTATAAAGTACATGATTATATAAATGTTCCCATAGTAGGAATTTTAGCCTCACTTTGCGTGGCTGGACTTTTAGATTTGGTGAATACTTATGTGGTGACGAAGATTTTTGTCATATATATAATTTTAGATACAATTTGGATCCTCATATTTCCAGATTCCATACCAAGTATGGCAAGTTTCATAGTTTTGCACCATGTATTGACCTTTTGCATCCTGTTACATCCACTTAGATATCCTGAGCACTCTATAGAGACATGCAGAGATGGAATTGTAGAGTTGAATACATTCTTTCTAATTCTGAGAAGGCAACTGAGGAGGGGGTCATTTGCCAATATCCTCTGTAATTCTTGCTACAATCTTACCCTTGGTATTAGATATGTATGGCAGCCATACTTGATCTATCATTTCTTTATAATCACAAACATCCGAGAGGGATACCCCTTCTCTGAGTTTTTCTGTGTTATGGTTTCTCAAATTGCACTCTGTACTTTCAATGTGTGCTTGATATTACTTCCTAAGAAGTCGAAAACTATATCTGACTAGTAAGAAATGATTTTGGCGAACAAAAGTGTCGAACCTATCACATCATTGCAGTTTGTTTTGGTTGTTCTTTTTCGTATAAAACTCTCCATAGATATTCCATGTGTACAAATATGTGATCAAAAGTATGTTATAGCAGTACCACTTTTTAGGATTTTAGCAATAATACATCGACTTGATATTCATCAAAATTGTCACATCGTGCGATTGTGGAAAAATTTCTTTTTTTTAATTTTTTCCGACTTTTCAGCCACAAAAGAAATGAGTCTTGGTAAGACCTGGAATAAAAGAATCGCCGCGGACGCTCTTCTTCTCTCGTTCTGTATATTTATCTGAAAGCACCCTCACCATTCCACTAGCCTTCATCATTTGCTTAATTTAAAACTTTTCTTCTACCTGAGAAACAGCAAACCGTGGATAACTAACTCATGCAAAGTGACGAAGTCGTTTGGCAGGTAGGACTTAAAACTGATAAAACTATTGACATATACATAAACTTACAATAACAAGATAATCAACCATGGGCATTGTAGCTATAAAATTAAAGAGGAACAAGCCCCTACATTTTGTAGGAATGCATATAATGTGACTGGACTATGCAATAGAAGTTCTTGCCCGTTGGCAAATAGTAATTACTCTACGATATTAGAACAAAATGGTAACGATTCTGGCTGACAATAAAGTTTCGAACAAAAGCGTGTAAATTCGATTTTTTAGGTATTTTGTTTCTTTGTCTCAAAAGCGTAGAGAGAGCACACACGCCAGCAGCTATGTGGCAGCTTGTGCGTTTGAATGAAAACTATGATGAAGCGTTCCATCAGGTTTCTAAGGCTTTGGAATATTGGTCTCCTTTTTCAAGAAGCTCGTTTCATGCTGACCAATTTATTGCAGGCCTAAATTTCTTGTGCATAAGAACAAGCAAAGGCTTACTAAAATTACTCAATACTTGATACGAGGACGTAATCTTGCAAAGAATACAAAGTAATTTGTTGTGACAGCTTTCGTCAATGATTCTAAAACTAATATGATAGGGGGAAAATTGTTTCTATTCCAAAAAAAGAGAAGAAAAAAGAAGAACGTTCAGAGGGAAAGGTATTCCATATGAATTTCTAATATTAAAAATTCTTAATTTGAACTAAAGGCACAAATGGCCGCTCGGATTGATAGCTCAATTGAACAAGAGTTATTGGTACACATATTATTAAAGTGACTAGATTCATATTTAAACACATTTGCAGAAGCGATTGAAATCTGGTCTTTATGATGATATTTATAGTTTTTCTTCCTCAAAATATGAAGGAGAAATCATTGAACAGGTAGTACCATTAATGTCTACGCATGAAGATGTGACTGATTTGATATCGAAAGGAACAGATTCAAGGAAAAGAAGGTCATTTACAACATAGGAGTGCCTCAGTATGTAACTTTTTGGAAAACTTTAACAATTTTTAATAAGAATAATATTTTCAGAAGCAGAAGAAAATCAAAGAAGAAAGGGAACATGTTGAATTAGAATATGAGTGAACGATAAATGTGTCCAATTCTTTTTACAAATAGATAATTACCAATGAAATTCTCCGGTAGCTTTACTAAAAGTGTAATCATTCCCATTAATGTTCATCATGCCCTCCTTTAAAACACACTTCCACTTTGATTTTGAACGTGTCACCTTCTCAAACTGAGCCAAAATTAAATTTGAGATATCATCTTGTAACTCAGCAGCATCATCTTGAATAAAGTATTATGACTTTGAAAAATACAGTATGTTATCTATCTAACCATTTGAATTATCATCGCTGTCCGAAATATCATCACTTACTGAATGCATATTTCTAGCATTTTCATGGTACTGAGCTATCTGAGAGAGTAAGAAGCATATCACATGTTATAATATCAACATTAAGAGCTCCATTCACCTAACAAGCAAATGTTACTAAAGGGAATAAGAACTCCAGTAACTTTCGCTCACCTTATCTTCGTTGGCCAGCAACGTATTTTGCCTTGATTATGTTGCAGAGTTGATTTATGAAAAAGTTTTATGTAAAAAAATACCTTTCCTCCTGAAAAGTGAAAGTGAATGAGAAAAAAGAGAAGTAGGTTGATGTATCGTACAGAAGTTTCTCCGTCCCCTGCGATTAGGTTAGTCCTAACTGAATCCAAAGCAAGTAATTTTTGCTCCCATAACTGTACAATGTTGAAATGAATTGTCTATTATTTTTAAAACAGAACACACCGTGGCTAGTTTCTGAAGGTGGGCTTCCGAAAGTTGTTCAGTAGAGAAGTCCACCTTGTAAAGTATTGAAATTCATTTCATCCATCCTTGTATAAAATTACTATATGTACCTTCACGCCGTTTGTGACCTCTTTTATAATTCTATTGAAGAATGTGGGAATACTCATCTGTAAGTCCCAAAAACAAAAGGCAACGCTTTCAACATTCAATAGTCAATAGTATATCACTTCGGTCAGAAACTGCTGTAATTCTTAGAAAGCGCACAAAAGATTAAAGAAAAAGACATACCGGGGAGGTGTTTCAAAGGGAGGTACGAGAAGGGAGGAAAATGTTTATAATGAACCTAATTGTATACTGACCGTATCTCTGTTATTATAGAATTATACACCGGTTTTGTAGGGAAGGTTTCTCCGATATATTTTTTGACCACAGGATGGGGCCGAAAAAGGGGCCCCCCCCAGCAAAGTGGGCAGAAACCGGCGTCAGTAAAAATCAGAAAAAAAAGGAGAAGGGGAACCCGTGAAAAAAAATCCCCTCTTCAGCTCGCATTTTTCTCCTGCGGGTCTTGGAACTCTAGACCAGGATTCTGGAAGAGAAAGTAGCTTTTGAAACACTTACCTGATTCCCAACATTACTCATGTCGCTTTCCTTGAGGCATATTTCACATAGACGTACGAGTTGCAGTAAGATTGGGGCTAAATCTTTCAGAAGGCGAGAGCCTTGCAAGTTATCTGTTCCCAGTGCGATAAAGGATCCCAAAACAACAAGAAGTCTCGATGCGAAAGAATTTATACGGAAGCATATACTGGAACTGGCCCCGTATAAGTCAATTGTACCGTTTGATGTTCTCTCAGGTATGCTGCACTCTTCTACTAATTTTTTGCCAAACTAACTTCTTCGAAAGAAAAACTTAATAGGCCAACTTCCGATATTGTTAAGTTAGATGCGAACGAAAATCCGTACGGTCCACCGCCAGGTGAATGTATTTAATGTGGCGTCACGCGGTATACTTATCGAATTTGCAGAGGTCTTCTCTGCCCTCAAAAATATCGAATTTCCTCATATCTATCCTGACCCAGAGTCAAGAAAACTCAGGGGGCTGCTGGTAAAGTGCTTTATGTCAAATATTTAAGCTGAAAGTAATGACTTTAGGCTCAAGAATGTAGAATTCCCATAGAGAATATAATGATTGGTTGTGGCGCTGATGAGGTGAGGAAATATTTTTCTACTACTCTAATATTCACCATTTTCATCTTCTGCCTTCGAAAAGCTGATTGACTTAGTCCTGAGAGCTATTCTTGAACCAAAGGATGTCCTCATTAATACACCACCTACATTTGGGATGTATGAATTCGATTGCAGTATTAACAGTATGTTTTAAAATTTGTTTTCCATTAATTTTATAGATTTGCTTTTTAGATGGAGTTACTGTAAATGTTCCTCGAAAGCCTGCCCCTAGTTTTGGTATAGATGTGAAATCTATAAAGGAGGCTGTCTTCAAGAATAATGCAAAAATTTTGATGATAACTTCACCAAATAATCCAGATGGCTCAGTTATAAGTCGTGAAGAAATCGAGGAACTTTTAGAGCTACCATGTCTTGTGGTCTTAGATGAAGCATATATTGAGTTCTACGGTGTTGAGCATAGTTTAGTTGGAGAAGTTCCAAAACGGCAAAATCTCATTGTTCTTCGCACTTTCAGTAAACGTGCTGCTCTTGCTGGTACAGAGAATTTCAGAAATTTTTTGTCCACCGGTATCTTATCTTTCGCTAATAATAGGTTTACGAGTTGGATATGGCGTTTTCCCGCTTCATCTTATAGAATTTCTGTGGCGGATGAAACAGCCATACAACGTTTCAGTTGTTGCCGAACTCGCTGCATGTGCTGCTTTATCAAACCCGGATTACCTAGAGGTTTTCTCTAAAAATCGTATTTAGTGTATTCTATCTAACTTTGCATCCAACCAGGATGTGAAAAACGCTCTTGTGAGTGAGCGTGAAAACATGTTCGAGATGATGTCAAAGTTTTCTTTCCTTGAACCTTACGAGTCTCAGTCAAATTTCATACTATGCAGGTAATAATCTTTTTGTCAAGCTTACATATATTTGAAAAATCTTGAAGGGTAATAAGTGGTCGTGCAGAAGAGTTGAAAAACTTTCTTGAATCTGACGGAGTCATCGTGAGATACTACAGTAGTCCTCCTGAATTGTCTGGATGTATTCGAGTTTCAGTAGGTCTGCCTGAGCACACTGTTCGACTTAAGTCAGCGCTCTTGAAATATATGGAAAATTCGAAATAGTTGAAAGCAGATAAATTTGTTTCTTTTTTCTAGGTTACAACCTGGTAATCGTAAGGAGAGTTTCGAGTTTCGGGAACGTATTTAGTCCGTTCGATTGATGATCAATTTACAACATCACGTAATGTTGATTTTACTTTGTGGTTGTTTTGCAAAGTGAAATTTACTCACAATCCCACCTTCAATTTTAAAAGCCTGCTTTCTTTTTTTTGGCTCTAACTTATTTTCGCTCAACAAAATATAACGCTGCTTCAAAATGGTTCTGTTCCCTGGTGTGAATAAATTAGAGCTAGACGGGTGGGCTAAAACAAAGAAAAAACCTTCCAAATCTGATCTGTAGATCTGTGCCTCAAGGATATTTCTTCTCTTTAAGATTTTAAGAACGAAAAGATGTTAAGGACGTATTATAGTGTTGTACTTCAAAGCAGTAAAAGTGGAACTCACCTTAGAACTCGTACGTAACTTAGCTACTTCTGATGTGCTATCACGTAAAAGGCTACCCTAAAACTATATAATTATTACATTAAATCTTAACTTTCATGCTTACTTGAAGTTCACATATGCACCACCCCTGACTTCTAGAAAACTTCAAAAAGGCAATGCGAAACAAAGCAACTTTTACGTGTTTGTCATTTTAAAAATGAGTAAAGTGAGTCTCTCTATTTAGTAACTGTAAAGACACGTGGAAACATATACTATCTTTAATCCTTGGTTATTAGATAATCGAGGATAAGACTATAGTAGGCAATGTTGAGACTTTTATATAACACACTTGATTGCAACACAGTTAGTTTACAAATTTAGTATTCCTATTTTTCTTCTTTTTGTGAACTTTGTTTAAAAATTGTTAAAAGACAGAATTTTCTTGTTTTTAGTCTAAACTAATGCAAAATTTACAGTTTTGATTGAGTTGAGTGTTTTTTAGTTTGAACACGAGAATACCATGTTTTGCATCCTTTACGCATTTTATTCCATTTCGAAATATTTACAACTAAGGCCTCATAGAAATTGAAAGAACGACTTGGATATGTTTGCCCCATCAGAGCTTTCTTTGAAAAGTCTAATTTGGCCCACACTCATTTTTAGAAGCGTCGAAAACTTCTCCACTGTTTCCATTACTGCTTCTTCTGCCTCTTTAGTATCATTTGTAAGACAAATGACGAGCCCGCCACAGCCACCACCACTGATTCTTGCACCAAAAATGTGAGGAATGTCCAATAAATCGATCAAAATTTCTGTCGTGGGAGAACCCATTGAACAGCGAGAGTAACTTATGTGGGACGCACGCATTAGCGCACCTAGTGAATACCCATCCACTTGAACTAAATCGCCATGCAGCATTTGCTCAAATTTTCTTGCTCGTTTATCTTCACGAAGAGCAAGATCAACCGAAGCTCTTACGTAATATACTGAATCTCGAGATATTGGTAGTGTTATCTCATCCCCATGATCTATACCATAGATTTCAATGAACTCATTTCCTGTGATTGCCTCGGGTAAGTTCATTTCAATAAAGTCATGCAGAATATTCACTTGCCCGGAGTTGTACACTCTATTGATAGAGCAAAGGGTTTCAAAAGTTCTAGAGAGTAGAGATTCTTTCATAATAATATGACGTCCCATAAATGCCGCTGCTCTGACTCGAGCATAATTACTACCACCATTGAAGTGCCGCACAGTACTATCTATTCCCCATAATCTTAAATATTTCTTAGAATACCCTATTTGTTTGCCCATCACAGAAGGTAAGGAACAAGTGAAAGGAGTTAGATGCTTTACTTTACCATGGAAACAAGCTAACTGGTCCATTATTCCACAAGGCACACCAGCAATAGCATTCTCTGCAAAAAAAGAATAAAGAGGAGCATATTTCCGAACTTTCTTTGCACTTGGGGAATGTCCGAACAGAGATAAAAATGCCAAGCTCGAAGCAATTTCTACAGCTGCAGATGATGAAACCCCTTTTCCCTCTGGAATAGACGAAGTTATATAGATAACAAAATTATCCCTGGTTGAAAGCTGAATATTATTTTCTTTCGCACATATAAGAATAGGCCCGACAATATAGGCACACCAGTTCTTCATCCGAGAGAAAATACGGTTCAAATTCTCATATTTATGAAGCGCTGCTTCTGGCTTGTTCACGAAAAAGGTACACGTTGGAATTTTTACGAATCTTTTCTTATGTTGTCCAGATTCACTGATGGATGTTATTGCAAATACACCTTTACCTACTTTCTTGGTTTTCCATTTTCTTTGGATATAAACACTGGTATGAGATTCAATAGGCATTTGGATTACTCTGGAGCCAGAATAATCTGCTATACCACCCATCACGTCCATTCTTCCTGGAGAACTAGCAAAATGTATCGGATATTTCATATCAAAACCAAATGCAGATAGGTTGCTTGGAAATTGTTGTGAGATACCGCCTGTATCCATTTTTTCTCAAAACTTATGAAATATTAAGGTCTGCGTCACAACTTCTTTGTTTTCATAAAATTTTTGGCGAAGCAAGAACAGAAAACCCCTACTAGCGCGCGTATAAAGTGTGGTGTTCCAACGGCGTTATTGCATGGAACTGATAATATACGAATGATAACACACGTTCGCGCGCAGTCATCTTTTTCTGCTTTTTTGTATTTTTTGTGCCGCCTCCCTTTCTTTGCAAGCTGTTTGGGCAGTTGGGAGACTGCTGTTGTCTGCTGACGTGCTGGGCAATGAACAAAAATGATCAAAGTTGTCACCAATATTTTTTCTCTCCACAGTGGGGGGGTCACAGGGTCAAAATCTCAAAATCTCACGTCTTATTATGGCATTTTTCTTCACGTCTAAAACATTTGATTTTGATTTTGATTCCCAGTTTGACCTTTTCAATTCCGTCTTTCACCATCCTGTGTCATCGTATCGTTCCTTTCTTTCATTACTACAAGTGAAAACCATTCGCAAGTCGACTTCTTCGTGTGACTTTCGGTGGCAAAAGTTGAATGAAATAGGCAACAACCGTCGGATGCTCAGACCGTGAAACGAAGAGAAAACGTTTTAGAACCAAAACTTTCACTCATAGATAGAAACAGAGAATAAGTTTCTTTTGTATAAAGGTACAAACAGTAGTAGAGTTTCGGGAGTATAGGTACAAGAATTGCATGCAATTAACCTAGAGCTAACTTTATGCTGCCCGTTCCTAATTTCTCGGTGCTATGTAACGAAAGTAAATTTGACTGCCGTTTCGTTTTGTGTAACCGATTCAATTTTGAGCAGAGTGTGTAGAAATCTCTCGAAATCTTAATTTACTCACATTTACTTGCTTCCTGGAAACGGTGGTAAATATTCGTCATACCGCAAGTGATTTAAAATGGAGAAAATCTTGGGGGAGAGAGAAAAGAGAAGAAAACAGATGAAGGATTTAGGATTGTTACATAATACTTTCCAACCTCTTGTGAGCATCGCAGAACGCAATTCTATGGCAGATCAAGTTAGCACAATCGAGCAAAAACCTCCCCTTGGTTGGTTAGATTGCCCTCCTCAAAGCAAGCCCATCGGATTCTTCGTTGCATCAAAAACTCCTTTAAGTAGTGCTTATGACTCTCATATTCCTCAAAATCAACGTTATAGTCCCCACCAATCCTTGAAATTGGCAGAGAGTGTTGGCATGAAAATTACCATGGTAATCGATTTGACAAATACGAGTCGATATTATGACCCTGTTGTTTTTGAGCGAGAAGATATTCGTTATGTTAAAATACAGTGCCGGGGTAGAGATGGTCCGCCAGACTCGTGCGCAATAAGTAAATTCATCTACACTGTTCAAAGCCATCGAGCAATCATAGGATTGGAGGGGTATTCTAATGATTACAAATCTGGTATTTTAGTACACTGTACGCATGGTTTCAATAGGACTGGGAGCATGATTGTTCATTATTTACAGCGTTCTGAACAGTGGCCAGATCTGAACAAGCATATTCTAATTTTTTCAGAATGTCGACCTCCTGGTATCTACAAGCATAAATATTTAGCGAAACTTTATGAAAGTTATCTTGAAATTAAGCGGGATTCTCTAGTTTTCCCAGATATACCGTCATGGAAACATTCGGCATTTGCACCCCCAGTATCAGTCAGTAAGACTACAGATTTATTTTGTGCACAAAAATTTTCACGAGTGCAGGCTCACTTCTCTCCAGAAAAATATACATATCCGGTTCCCTTACGTTATTCAGGAATTAAATTTTCGAAGTTAAAAACCTCTTTGGCAGAATTAGACGACGTACTTGGAGAAGAAGTTTGTGATGAACAAGTATTGGAAGTTCAAAAACTATGCATATGGGTATGCTTCAATGGTAAAAGTTCAGCAGGAGCTACAAAAAATAAACTTTCTTTCCCAGGTTCTCAACCTGTCAGTCTGAGTAATGCGAATATCCATATGATTAGAGAACAAAAATACAGTGTTACGTGGAAAGCTGATGGCGTACGATATTTATTACTTATTTTGCGAGATGGTACATACTTGATCGATAGGAAATTTGCTATTCGACGCATTCAGATGCGGTTCCCACTTTCTGGTCAAGATATTAATAAGACGCATCACATTACTCTACTTGATGGTGAAATGGTGCTGGACTTCGATCCTGAATCAAAGCTGATGATAAGAAGATACTTAGCTTATGATTGCATGGCTTTTAATGGGGAGCTTCTTGCTGACAAACCATTTCTCTATCGATTTCAGATGCTCAATTCGGAGGTAATTGAACCAAGAAAACGCTTTTTTAGTAAGATGCAAAAATCAAATTACTACGATATTGAACGCGAGCTATTTACTATTAGGCAAAAGAAGTTTTATCCATTATCTTCTACAAGAGCTTTACTTGAAAGTTTTATTCCAAATCTTTGTCATGAATCAGATGGCTTAATATTTCAACCCCAAAGTTCAAAGTATGAACCAAACACTGTCGATACTCTGTTGAAGTGGAAGTTTCCTAAAATGAACTCGGTCGATTTTTTCCTGAAATTTGAGGAAATAGCGAGCAATGCTATGGAGCCTATGTTATATGTTGGAGGGAAGGAGGGAAAATTGATAAGAATAAATGATAAAATCAGCTCTTACACGACTGATCTTATGAAGTTAGATGGTAAAATAGTTGAATGTTCTTGGGACTTCAGAAGCAAAGAGTGGGTATATATGCGTACAAGATTAGATAAGATTTCTCCAAATTTTGTCACGGTATATGAAAATACTGTGTTATCCATTAATGATAATATTACTAGTGAGGATATTTTAAGACTAGCAGAACTTTGTTCGTGACTGACTGGATGAAAACATGAACTATTGAAACGCTCAAAAATGGACACAAACGAAGCATTTTTACATAAATAAAAGCTTCCTCAAATTTATTAGATAAACATTTGATAGAAGGTAAAAGGAAATGGAAAGAAACCAAAATCTTTGACGAATACTACCGATAGATGTCCTAAGAAGAGGTTAATAAAATAACTCATTTGAATTTAATTGGAGCTTTGGATTTTTTTATTCTTTCCTTCTCAGCTTTCCGCTCGGCTGCAGTTTTTTTCGAGTTGTTCTGGACCTCTTTCAAGTCAGCTTCTTCCGCATCCAGTCCCTTTTTCAACGCTCTTCTATCGGCCACAGACATACCCTTTGCTTTTCCAGCTATTGCTTGTATGTTAACGACTCCATTACCAACGAGCCAAGTTTCGTTGCAAAGCTTATTCACAAAGGCATCGTTATGAGAAATCATGATAACTCCACCTTTAAACAGAGCTAATGCATTTGTAAGAGCGGCAAGCGTGTCATTATCTAGGTAATTTGTAGGCTCATCCAATGCTATTACGTGTGGATTTATCCACATAGCCGCTGCGAGTACAAGACGACTTTTCTGACCTCCACTCATTCTTTTGATCTTACCCATGGCGAGATCTTCATCGATACCGAAATTCTCTAGATGCATTCTAACTTCTTCTTTGGTCAGTGGGCGTAAATCCATACCACTTTGCATTGCTTTTAACTTTTCGTCGAAATTTCTCACCATTTTCATGACATACTCGTCTTTACGCTCAAGTGAGGTAAGCATTTCCCAATCTGTATCATGATCATCTCTTCCAGACCTTCTACACTCGTAGAACAAGTGTTTCCCACGTTCTTGACGGCCAACGACCTCGCATATATTACCCCGCTCCCGGGAAATAGCAAATTCTTCTTTTGACAAATTGTGAGAAGAACGCTTTGCAATCTCCCGATCTCGACCTTGGTAAAAGCGATTTTGTAAATATTCTAAAGGCGTGTTGTTGACAGACTCTTCAAGATGGTGCATGGAATGTTGAGCAATGTAAGCCAAACGTAAATTATGGTGAACCCAAACCTCCCCAATCCCTTCGTCAGCCTTAAGTTCTCCTATCAAAAGCTTCATTAGAGTGGTTTTACCCGCACCATTCATGCCAATAATAGCAACTCTAGAATTTTGAGTTATTTTCACAGTTGCTGACTTCAAAATGGGACTCTCAGCCCCAGGATACCTGAATGAAACTTCTTTCATATACATGACTACTTTAGACCTACTCTTAACACCCTCCAGATTTCCTGGCACCGGAAAAATAACCGGTTTAATGTGAGATGCATCTATATTATCGATAGCAAAATTGATCTCCTGCTTCGTAGATGTGCTTTCATTTTTTGAATTTATGCTACCTTCTTTCATAATTGCATTGCTTGGCGAAGGAAGAGCAGCAACAATCTCAGGCTTGAGTGACTGAAATTCGCGAAATTTCATGGGATAATATACTAAGCTCTTTTCGGAAATATGAATGACATCTGATAAAACTTCGCTCAAAAAATCATAATCATGGGATACAAGGCAAATAGTCGTTCCAGTCAAACTTTTCAAATAGTCTATTAACCATGCAACGGCATCTGCATCCAAATGGTTCGTAGGTTCATCGAGTAGAAGTACGTCAGCATCCCAAAGCATGGCGCGTGCTATTGCTAGCTTCATTCTCCATCCGCCACTGAGAGACTGGATGCTACCATTCATTTTAGTTTCATCAAAACCAACATTGAACAAAGTCTTTTGAATTATTTCGCGAGAGACAGAATCCGGAACTGAACTCAGCATGAAATCAAGAACAGTTTCCTGCTTTTCAGATAGAATTTCATGCTGAATATAATAAACGCTTACATCTTGTGGAAAGTTGGAAATATCTTTCTTAGCCACCCGATTAAGTAGCGTCGTCTTTCCAGTTCCATTTTGTCCAACTATGCCATACGTATGCCCACGTTCAAGCACAAAATCTGTGCGTTGCAGTAGTACTCGACCTGCAAACGCTAGTATTATTCCTTCGAGCTCGACAATGTAGTCTTTTGGCGCAGCATCATTCAGAGACGATGCCTCCAATCCTTTGTATGCCAAGACTGCATCTTCTGCTACTTTTTCTATCAAAGCATAATCGAGCGAATCTTCAAGAATAGAGAATAATTCACGGCAGATATCTTGAGACAAAATATTTGGGGGCATTCGAAGTGGAGCAACAGTTAACATCCAACCCCCCACACGAGCCACGTGAGTTAAAACAACTGGATCGATTTTAATCGAAGATGCTTCAAGAGCATCACATATGTACGAAGAAGAGGATTTACCTCCTTTCAAATTCTGGTCATCCAAGCCTTTTAGTAAACTCTCCTTCGCCTTAACAGCACACTTTCTGAGATCTGGGTGAGAATGTTCCTCGCACTTATTCAGTTCCGGAAGCAAAATTGATATAAAAGGTAGCAAATCTCTGGTGTCATCAACCAATGCACAAATGTTTCCACATGTGGTTGCCGCCTTCTGCTTGAGTTCTTTTGCACGTTCGCGCAAACCGCGAAGTATAATGGGAAGGATTATAGCTAAGGAAGGTGCGTCCATGGAGTTGACAAACGTAGTTTCCATAAGTTTGTCTAAACACTCCTCAGTCTTGTTTTGAGGATATTGTATTGCAAGCAAAATGAGATCTAACATTCCAAGGAGCTCGGCATTTGTGACACTTTCACATATTGGTCTTAAAATACTCAAAGCAGATGCACTGACCTTTGGGTGAGTATCGAAGACGCATTCTAGGAGCGGACCAAAAATATCTGGAATTGACCTCTTAAAGAAACCAGGAGCACGTGTGGATAAATCACCCATGAATACCAAAGAACGAACTTTGTTTTGCCAGCTTTTGTGAGTCAGACCTTGGACAAGAGCAGGGGTAATGAATGTTATTGTATTGTTATGCAATGAGGATGCAATTGATGCCTGAGCAATACGTGCAGAGTCTCTTACTTCTGCACTTGCATTTGAAAATGCACAGAATATCAAAGGTGAAAATTCAAACATGAAAGGCTCAAAAGAACGTCCTGCAATCATGCATACCGAGGAATATAAATTAAATCCACACGCGAGTTGAGCTATCTCGCCATTTTCATCGTTGAAAATATTCCTTAAATTATCAACCATTGTCATTCGAAGTGCACATGTTTGGCCTAAACCTTTTATTATTGCTGAGGTAATGGCAGCTGCAGAGCGACGCCTCTGCAAACTCTTTGAACAGTCGAGTGAACTACGCATCGAAAGTTCACACAGCTCTGACGCTGTCTCATATGATACACTTCTAACTAAAATTGCAAGAGATTTTCCCACCAGAATACAACCTTCATCTCGGAGGGTATCCATAACAAGAACTATTTTGTGGAATGCGGCTTGTCTCTTGGGATCCTTCTCTGAATAACACCCGGAAAAATAACAAAACAAACAAGCCAAACCGGCTCGTAATAAATCAGATTCACGAACAGAACAAGTATCCGCGTTTTCTTCAAAATATCTCGAGAATGATACGAATATTTTTTCCTTGTCAGATTCAGAAACCTCGTCCGAGCTTAAGGAAGCACAAGCGTAAGAAAGTGCTGCATGACGTACATCAAATGAAGAATCACCTAGACTCTTTGAAATCAAGTCACTACCTAGCTTTCCATTTAATATCGTCGTTCGAAAATCGCTGTGTGCAGAGTTGAGTATACTTTTCGTTAGCGAAGATATTTCATCTTCAGTGCGATTCTCAATATCTTCAACAGAGGCATCTGAGATTTCGCTCAAGTTGCTCCAACTTGAGACGCTCGGTATGTTCATAGATAGTTTTCGTCCAACCTGCATAGCTACTAAATGCACTTTCTAAGCCCTTTTCTGTAAAACACAACACGCTATTGTTTTATCGCCAAATGTGTTGACGCAAAGTGGTTCAAAAAAAACTCACGAAGCAGGGCAGGGCTTTCCTTTCTACGACGAAAACGTAAAGTATTTATTAACTTTCCTTGTTGTAAATAATGTATTGATGCAAGTTAAACTTCTCTGTTGATGGTGTCAGATTATTAATGGTATCAATACAACACGCCCGTAAGCGAATGGCACGCGGCACGGATCTTGCGATACAAGGGAAGGGTTTATAACGAACACGCCGCCTTATTTAACTAGCAAATTTGGAATACAGTTTTTTAGAAAAAAAAAACTGTTGGTTGGTGATCAATCATTTACTCGTATCATATGATATGGCGTAAAAATCATGCTTTTATCCCTTCGTGGGCATGGGAATTCTTGGTTTGGAAAATTTTTCTCCAGCTTGCTGTCTGAATCTGTAAAAAAAAAACGAGAGTCGGAGAAGGAGAAAGGTAAATCGATAGGTCGATACGAGTAGTCCGTCCGAGTACTAATACAATCGTATTAGAAATTATTGCCTGCGATCTGCCGAAAACTTCGGAAGATTCATCTGTTCGATAGTTCGAAACAAGGACTAAGGAATCTATTCCCACCCACCTTGTCCGCTTACCTTCACTATCCCAAGAGCAATACTTCCGTAACATAGTATTGCTTATTCGACACTGGAGTATAAATAACATGAGTATTCATGCCATAAGTTCACGTGTAAGATGGCGAGCAAATATCAGCCCCGTACATCGGGATAGACATATCCCGCGTGGAGAAACAGTCAATAGCGTGAAAGTAGTAGATATGGATTATAATTTCTTTCGGATCCAATCGAGGAAGGTGGTGGAGTATGTGACGCACGATCATAGTAGCCCGATATCTACTTTTCCTGAGCACGATAATAGCCTTCATTTTCCTATAGAGGATTACGGAGAACACGGAGCTGCATTTTTGAGTGGGAATTTTTTGCCACTCCGAGAGGAGTACACAAGCTTTTCAAGCTTGGACAGGAATTCTGAGTCAGATAATGACGGATTGAGAATAATTGGATCCGTACCTGATGATTTCCCGGAAGGACAATTTGCATATGTTGGACCAAATCCAAAACTAGAGGCACAAAATTACAAGGTGTGGGGAAAAGGCCCAGATCAAAAGGATTTCAATGTTTCAAATGGCTGGCATCATTGGTTTGAAGGTGACGGGATGATCTATGCGTTAGATTTCGATGTAAACTCAAGGTTGTGCTATCGCAATCGATTTATACGAACTAAAAGTTGGAAGGATGAATCGGAGGTTGGGGCACGGCTATTTCGGCCACTGATGAATGCGGAAGGCAGCACTTTCTTACTCAATGCAGTAGCAAATTTGGTTTCTGGAGGAGCTTTCTTGAAAGATTCAGCAAATACTGCTCTTGTGCATTTTGCTGGCCGTACTTTAGCCTTACAAGATACAATGCCACCGTGGGAACTAGATCCTGAGAGGCTCACAACTCTGGGAGCTTGCAATTTTGAAAACCAACTTCCTCCATACATACCATTTACGGCGCACCCAAAAGTTGCACCTTTGACGGGAGACCTAGTCTTTTTTGGATTCAATCCTGTCTATCCTCCACACTGTTCTATTGGATCCTTGGATCAAAATGGAAAAATTAAGGACCTAACTCCGATGTGGAGCTTCCCATTTGCAGGATGTGTTTTCATGCATGATTTTTGCGTTACTGAGAAGTATACTATTTTGTTTGAAGGTAGCTTGGATATAAAGCCTATACGCCAATTTTTCGGTCGCCATCCCCTTCAATACAATAATGATAAAAATGCAAGATTTGGTGTATTTTCGCGCGATTCGAATGTTCCTCTTGCGAAGTGGTTTGATTGTAGTTGTGCGCAGATGGTTTATCACTTTATCAACTCCTGGGAAGAAACAAATGCTAACGGTCAGGAAGAAATAGTTATAACTGGTGTACGAGAAGATGGCTTCTTCCACAATGCACTAAAAGCTAGAGATACTCGGGATTGGATCACGCGCACCCTAGAAGAAGATTTGAACTTACCAAGAGTCCATGAATGGCGAATCAATCTCGTTGATGGCTCAGTAAAGGAAAGATACCTCTATAAAGATATAGTGGAAGTTCCCCGTATTAATGATGAATTTACAGGTGTAAAGAATCGGTACGCTTACGCTGGACGAATTAAAACGGAAATCCTGAGGGATGATGCACAGCTCAAATTCGACGCTGTGGTAAAATTTGACTTTGAAACAGGTGATAAACAAGTGTATGAGCACGGTCCTGGAAGGTTTGGTATGGAGTCACAGTTTGTGCCACGAGCAACTAAGTTAAAGGGATCTGAAGATGATGGTTGGCTTGTACTTTATGTTCACGATGAGAATACAGAAACTTTGGGTCGTTCTCGTAGCGAATGCATAATACTAAATGCTCAAGATATTTCCTCTGGGCCAGTTTCTAGGATTATCCTCCCAGACCGAGTTCCTTATGGCGCTCACGCCATGTGGCGCCCAAAATTATCAGATTTTGGTGTAAGAAAGTTCAAAGTAAAAGGACGGAACTACTACAATGACGTACAACCCAAAAAATATTCTTTTCTTCCAGAACAGATAGATGATTTATTAGGAACAGTACGCTGCGGTATACTACGATTAGCATCAAGCTTGTTTGTGAATGGTTGGAGGCCTTGGGTTCGAAAGAAAAAGTCTGAAATCTACTCTTTTGTTCGCGCAGGTGAATATGAATTAGACGAAGCTTACCGTTTAGGGTCAATGAGAATGACTCAATCTCAAGTTGAATCTGAACGAGGTTTCCAAGATTCACCCAATTTAGTCTTGTATGATGTTGAAACGGACGGAGAATGCCGAAGAGTTCGTGAAGCGCTGTGTATGCTTGATTTAGCATTTGAATGTAGACCATGCCCATACGGAGCTTATCGTCACAGAACGTTGGCAGCAAAGCTTCAAAATGTTCCACTCGGGGAAGAGATACTACCTTTCTTGCATGACTCTCGCTCTAGGGTTTCTATTATTGGCGCTGAAGATATTTTAGATTATTTATATGATGTTTATCTAGACGGCTCTGCTCCCTCTCCTTTAGTAGCAAATCGGGGAACTGCTGATATCGCCATGCGATCCAGAAATACTGAATCCTCCTCGAGTATATCTCATTCTAAGATGCCATGCAGATATCCCGTGAAGCCGTTAGAGTTGTGGGCATACGAAGCTTCGCCTTTTTGCTCACTTGTCAGAGAAAAACTGTGTGAAATGGAGCTGCCTTATGTTTTGCGCCCATGCTCTAGAGGAAGTCCTCGTAGGACTGAACTGCTGAGGAAAGCAAAAACTTTTCAAGTTCCATTCATAGAAGATGAAAATACGGGTATCCAATTATTCGAAAGTGCGAAAATCATAGAATACTTGAATCAAACATATTGCTATTGAATTTTTCTTAAAAGTAAAGTTTACCTCAAGATAAAAATTTTTGACTGAAGAGTTCTCGTATATCCCCTGGTATAGTGCTGATGATGGAAGGGCAGCCGAAAATTTTTACCTCAGCAAAATTTGGCCCTGGAAGTCTATCATCATTGCATGGCAGGGAGATTTTGGATGTAACACCCTAAACCTTTTCTTTCTACCAAAATAACCAAATACTTAAACATGCAGCGGGTCACAGAGGTTTATAAACTAATCACACACAAAAAAAAGAGAAAAGTGAAACGTGGTTTTCACGTCTTTACGGTCCTGAAATTTATTCGCATTCATCGAACTTGTACGAGCCCACACAGACGGTTATATCTTCCCCTCAAATGTTGTCAATTACTAGAGAAGTGACTTTCGCTTCGTCGAGTGCGTTCGGCTTTGAATTTTCACGACCTTCAAAAAAACGCCGGCAAAAAACGACCCTTGTTCAAACGGGAATATCCTCTTTGAAAGACAGAATGGAAAGCTTGTCGTTCTCCAAACCCGACGCAAAAAGTTTTCCGTCGAAAGTCGTGAAGTTTGGGGTGGGAAGTATTTCGGAACTACTAGGGAAGGCTTTAAAACCCAGAAGAATTGGAGCCGTAACGCTTGGGCTGGCCACCAGCAATGTAGCTTTCACCTTATTGCTAGCGAGCGGAGGCGGTAACTCCGGTGATAATTATGGTTTAGATGGAGGTGGAGGAGGAGGAGGTGGAGGAGGAGATGGCGGTGGCTTCACGAAAGTATTCGCAGCCTACGCCGAAGAGAGTGACGAGGACGAAGAAGAGGATGAAGAAGAGGACGAGGAAGAGGACGAAGAAGAGGACGAAGAAGAGGAAGAAGAAGAGGAAGAAGAGGAAGATATGGTAAGAAGAAAGAGGAAGAAAACCAGTAACAAAGATGATTTCATCGTTGAATCAGTATTAGCTACAAATTTACCGACTGGACCGGGTATTCCAAGCAAGGTGAGACCCTTTTTATTTTTTCAAGCTTTTTTAACTGTATTTTTTTCATCTTAGTCTGAACTGTTTCAAGGTCTGAATGCAAGGAAAGGAGCACAATTGTCGAAGAAAGATTTATCAGATGACCTAGAACAGCTACTTGGTACTGGTTTATTTGCGAATGTAGATGCAAATGTAACGCCCTCAAAGGATGGATATGCAGTTGAATTTGTATTTCGGGAAAAGATCTGGCCCCAAGTGCAAACGTTCAGAGTTTCTGGAAGTAGTGTGCTTCCACGCGAAGTAGAGTTAGAAGTTTTAGATGCTGCGAGAAATAGTCAAAATTGCACCGTAAGAGTACTTGCAGCAGCGAAAAATATCGTGGAGGGTTATTATACGAGCAAAGGTTTGACTTTTGGAACGATTTCGCACTTTGATGGCATGGAGAATGGCGATGTTGTTGCTCATGTCATTGAAGGAGAGATCACAAAGGTTCAACATTGTTTTCTTGATGAAAATATGCAACCGATGTTGAATAATAAAGGAGTGACAAATCCACAAGTGATCTCACGCGAGCATAATTTTAGAGCTGGAGAACTCTATAATGTAGAGGATGCGAAGTCAGCACTGCGTGATATATTCTTGTTACAACTCTTTGATAACGTTCAAGTCGTTCCGCGACCGGACGAAAATGATCCCTCAAAGGTTCAAGTTGATATTATGCTTCGTGAAAGACCCGTTCGAACAGCGGAAACTGAATTGGAGTGGAGTATAGCCCCAGGTGATGGTGGCCGACCGGATTTTGTTTCCGTTCGTCCAGGAGGCTCAGTTCTCTTTGAACACAGGAATTTGGACGGCTGGGGACGACAGCTTTTTGGGTCTGTTTCGACAGCAAATTTTTTTCAGCCTCAGGACGATTTGGGATTCAAAATTGAATATAATCATCCATATTGCAAGGGCGAACTCGATGCAGAAAAATCGTCTTTTCGAACTGCAATTTTCAACTCTAGGAAAATTTCGCCAGTCTTTGCTGGCGGACCACTATTGGATAATGTACCTAGCGTCTGGGTTGATAGAGCAGGTATGAAGGCTTCATTTACGCAAAATTATTCGCGTCAATCTCGTTGCACTACAAGTGCAGTACTTGAAGAGATCACGGCAAGAGATGAGTCAGGTGCAACTTGTCCAAATGGATCAAAGCAAGTAGCGGATGGTTCCGTAACCATGGATGGTCCTCCCACGACTCATTCAGGCAGTGGCTGTGATAAGCTGGTGTGCTTGCAAGGAAACTTAACGAGAGATACGACGAAGTTCGTTAAAAATACACCAATTGGTTCTCGTGATATTTTACAAGTTGAGCAGTCACTAGGCATTGGATCGTCGTTTCCAATTTACAATCGAAGTTCGCTTGAAGCCTCTCGCTTCATACAACTCCTGCAAACAAAGAAAAGAAACGATATTCCCCCGCCAGTATTAGTAATGCACGCAAAGGGTGGGCATATCATAGGTGATTGTGCGGTATACGATGCATTTACACTGGGTGGTCCCCACTCCTGCCGGGGTTATGGAGTTGGTGAGCTTGGAGTGAGTAGAAGCTTTATGGAGATTGCTCTTGAGCTGCGGTTACCAGTTCCTTATATGAACACTCACTCGTTTCTGTTCTGGGAGAAGTGCTCAGACTTAGGGTCGAGCAAATCGGTGATCGGAAACCCTACTGAATATTATTGTCGCGCTGGGCAAGGTTCGTGCTTTGGGGTTGGCTTGAAACTGGGTCCAGTGCGTGCAGAGTGGGTTCACGACGATAACCAATCAAAAGGAACATGTTTTTTGAGGTTCGGGGAAAGGTTTTGAGTTCTTAATGCTTTACCATCAATCACTCAATAGATACATTGATAAGAAAACTTTTACAACAATCACGAAAATCTGTACTTTTTGCTCTTCACTCCAGACAATCCCTAAAAAGTTTAGCTTTTACTTTTACACAAACTTTAGACGGTGTAGCGCTCTTTTGCTTTACGCTCAAGTCTAATTGCATCATCATGTACCATATAGAGAATTTTGTCATTCTCTGCAAGCCCCAGTATAGTTTTAAACGATCGTCCAACTGCTAGTTGATGAGCTTCATTCGAGGAAGTTTTCGTCCACAAAGCAATGCGATGTTGTTTCTGACGGATACTTATGACTGCACCACAAATTTCATTAGGCTCGCTGAACTGTTCTCCGATCATAGCTAATAATAGTTTCAGCCAGTATTCGTCCAGCTCTCCCACAGATCTACTTTTGGGGAATAGATATGTCCATTTTCCCCCACTTGCACAATTCTCATCCTCCCATTTCGGTTCAATGCCCTCTTTGAAAAGATGAAAGTCTGTTCCCATTATTAACTTACTCGGGCTTAGAATTTTGTTGTAAAGGCACCAAAAATCCTCGATCGAATCGAAAGTATAGACGCTACGAAGAGTTTGGCCCCATGTGGTCTGTTTTCGGCTCCTGCGATAAAGTAATCGGAAAGATAAATGTGTGAATTGGAGCGGAAAATAGGTCAAAAGATGCTCACCCGTTCGGGTTGTCAAACCATAACGTCCAATTATTTTGTAGTGGATGCTTTTTGCAGAAGTCCGGAGAAATTTGTGTACCACTCATTACTTTTATCGCCTTTTGATGCGTCACAGAAGTTGAAGTCAAGTATTTAAATTACCGAAATACAGTGCGTGTTGTGTTGTGCAAAAAATACGTGAAAAAGTAAGACGTTGGAACGTTTCCAGGTTTCCTTTCCGCCAATGCTGGTGAGACGAGTGAGGACACAGAGGTTCCTTTGACCCATCTGTTGTAGCGTTTAGGGTAACCTTGAACAAGGGCTAATAAACCCCAAAATCCTTTTTTTTTGCTGGAATTGCCTACATCATACTGATGATGTATGAATGGGAGAAAAGAAAAAAGAAAAAGGCAGATAACGAAAAAGATAACGTACAACAACTCATCGTTAATTCTACGTGACTCTTTGGACTTTTCGAGGCATCCCAACGAAATCGAATATCAAAGTGCACTTCACTTCCTGAAGTTATCGCTCAAATCGTTCAAATGTTTACTTCTATCTCATCCACTATTCGCTTTAGTCATGCTTCAACTTCGTGCGATAGAAAAAAATTGAAGCAAGTTCGAAATCAGCGAGTTGATAGATCTCGTGTGCTCTTTGGATGCAGCGCTATGGCGCGCGAGACCGACCCCAAAAAACGCATCGTCATTACTGGAATGGGGCTTTGCTCTGTTTTTGGAAATGACTATAATTCGTTTTACGATAAGCTTTTGGAAGGAACGTCCGGTGTAGCCCCAATTGACCGGTTTGACACTTCCGATTTTCCAACTAAATTTGCAGCTCAAATCCGGAACTTCGACAACGAGGGGTATATCGACAAGAAAAACGATCGTCGTTTGGATGATTGTTTAAGATATGCTTTAGTAAGTGGAAATAAGGCACTTGAAGATGCTGGTCTGGCTGGCGAAGCTTTAGCCAAAGTTGATAAGCAACGTGTTGGAGTTCTCTGTGGCTCAGGTATGGGTGGGCTCACGGTTTTCCAGGACGGTGTGAAAGCTTTGGTCGAGAAGGGACCGAAGAAGATCACTCCATTTTTCATTCCATATGCCATTACAAACATGGGCGGAGCAATGCTCGCAATTGAAAAGGGCTTCATGGGTCCAAATTACAGTATTTCAACTGCTTGTGCAACGGCCAACTATGCCTATCATGCCGCAGCCAACCACATAAGAAGTGGTGACGCGGATATAATTATTGCTGGTGGATCGGAAGCACCAATAATTCCAGTCGGCTTGGGTGGTTTTGTAGCCTGCAGGGCTTTATCGCAAAATAATATCGATCCAGAAGGCGCAAGTCGACCGTGGGATAAGGCTCGAGATGGTTTTGTCATGGGAGAAGGGGCAGGTTTATTAGTGATGGAAAGTCTCGAACATGCTCTGGCCCGCGGCGCTCGCATTCACGCAGAATATATGGGAGGTGCAATTACGTGCGACGCACACCACATGACCGACCCTCGTGCTGATGGTCTAGGAGTATCCACTTGTATTGAACTTGCTATCAAAGATGCCGGTATATCGGTTGAAGATATCAACTACATCAATGCTCATGCAACGAGCACCCTTGTTGGTGACGTCGCAGAGATTGCTGCTGTCAGAAAAGTATTTAAAGACATGACAAATGTTAAGATGAACGCCACCAAGTCTATGATAGGCCACTGTCTCGGGGCAGCAGGGGGTATGGAAGCAATTGCTTCCATTATGGCCATTAAAACAGGCTGGTTACATCCGAGTATTAATCAGAATGAATGCGAGGAAGTTGTCACAGGTATTGATACATGCGCTAATGTCAAAAAGGAACACAAAGTGACTGCAGCTATAAGCAACTCTTTTGGTTTTGGTGGACACAACTCTTGCGTAATCTTTGCTCCGTATGAAGCTTGATAAAATTGAAATGCCAATTTACTTAACGCATTCGACTTAATGAGTGCATAAGTTTCGTTCATAAAATATGGTATAATGAAACTGAAATCAAGTATTTCCCACTTTTTTGCTCCCTTCGTTTCTTTTGCCTTTTGTCCCTTCAAATTTTTACTTCGACTCTGTACGAAAACATCACACGTCTGAAGTGAATTGCGAGATTAAAAGAGAATGAAGGTGGAAATCTATGCTAAAAACTTAGTCTCCAGTGCATCGATACACCTCTCCTACAATTTTTGCTATTAACGAGTATACATCTCAGACAAATTAATTCTTATGTCCCTTTCATGAGCAAACCAGTCTTGTTGGGGGATGCTGGATTTAGGAATGGGAAGTCCTCGCAACGAACCTGCACAATTAAATTTCCAATTGAGACCTAAAGCTACACTACTTGAGCATTGTTCGTTCTGTAGCAACTCACCTTCTGCAATATTTATCTCAGATCTGTGCAAAGCGCCCTCATACTGACTTTTATGTGATGAAAGTAAGAAAACTTCAACACTACCAGTGTTAGACTTCAGAAAAATTTCATATTGGCGCTTTACACTCTTTGAACTGACACTTCCACTTGGATCTGGAACTACAAGTGTGGCGCCATGTGGTGCTCTAATTGCGATTAAAATCTTTTCAGAAAAATCTGGAATAAAGTTGACGTCTTTCTCTGCAATAAACAAGCTCCTCTAAAATTCAAGCAAAACTTAGAATCTTCTCTTCTTGGTATAGAATAGAATATACAAATACCTGCAAGACAGGAGACAAAAATACACTTTCAAGCATCTCTCTCATTCTTTCTACTTGATTATCTAAGATTTTCTCAAACTCACTTTGCTCTCTTGGACACAACTTTGTAACCTGTTAATCATAAAATTTAGTTCAGTTCTCTATCCTTCTAAAATAAGATCGTACACTCCTTTGAGCAGGATATCGAAGTCCTCCAACATTCTCACGTTTACATACCACGTAATTTTTGGATTTTTTTGTAACTATTCCAAGCCCCTCGAGCACGTTCGTGATGTCATAAATTCTTCGTTTTTGTACATCAAGAAATACAGCTGCTTCATTCAAGTCAAGTACATTCGATCCCATCAGTAACTCTACAAACTTTTTTGTAAGTAAACCAAGAGAACTAGAGAAAATACTCTGAATAAAAAATTTACTGAGAGAACAGACAAACCTATCAAAACGGCAGGAAGGATTGGAATCATGAAACTGCATCGTTTGGATTCTTGTGTTTTTATCTCCGTTCAAACGGATTTCATAAATCCCCTCTTTCTTTCTCTAATTTTACAGTATTCTTAGTATACTCTTCTTCTGTTCTTTGATAAATTTTAAACCCACCGACCAGGTGTCTTGCACTTTTCATATTAATGTGAAACTATGTGTATTATTTCGCGTTAAATAGTGCAGATATTGTTAAACAGCACCTGTGGTGGTCGACCTAACACGGTATGTCGCTTTTCCGTATGTCGCTTTTCCGCTTTACACACATTTGGCACTAAAATATTGGGGAAAAAATGCCATATGCATATGAAATAATTGAGTCCTTAAATTTCTAATTTTTTTTACATCCACTTTCAAAAAAAGCCAAAAGGCAAAACGTGAAAGAGAACGGCTCGAAATTCAAAAATCGTTTTGACGACACTTATTATATTCTGCTTGCAATGAGCATAGAAACCAAGCAACGATGGAAAGATGAATTTGACGCGTTCATTGATGAGGAGGTGCGTAAATTCTTATCTTTCTGAAACTTTCAGTGTTGACATTTTTACTTTGATGTAGCTAATTCAAAAATTTATTCAAAACGAGTACACTAGTTTCGATCTTAACTTGGATGATTTGCGTTCAAAAAATTCCCGACTTTCACGAAAGTTAATGACAAATCCTGGTGTACTTATTGAAATTCTCAAGGATGCTATAAAAGACAAAGTTCAAATAGATCATCCCAAGGTTTTAGAATATTTCGAAGTCACTTTCAGTGGTTCATTTGGTATACACGCAGTTTCTCCGCGAGGTCTTCTTTCCAATTTTTTAGATTGGTTGGTTAGTGTTGAAGGAATCGTTACCAAATGTACTGCAGTTAGACCTAAGCTTGTTACGAGCAAGCATTTTTGCGAGCATAATTCAAAGTTCATTTCCCGGGAGTATCGAGACGTTACAACACTAACTGGATTACCTACTTCCACAATAATTCCAACAAGAGATGAAGCTGGAAATATTCTTACTACAGAGTACGGACTTTGTGAATATCTTGATTACCAAATTATTACAGTACAGGAAATGCCGGAGAATGCCCCTTCAGGACAGCTACCACGTTCTGTTGAAGTTATCCTTGACCGTAACCTGGTTGATAACTGTAAGCCTGGAGATAGAGTCAAAGTAGTTGGAATTTACAAAATTGTTCCAACAAGATCAGGCTTAGGCTCAGGTGGAATTTTTCGAACCATTTTGGTCGCAAAGGATATTCAACAACTTGCAAAAGAAGTTTACATTCCTAGTCTATCCCGCGAGGATCTGACAAAAATAAAGAATCTTCCGAAGAAATATGAACCAAAATCTCTCCTGAATTTGCTTGGCAGATCTTTAGCACCTTCTATATGTGGACACGACAACATCAAACGTGCCCTGATCCTACTTCTTCTAGGAGGAACTGAGAAAAATCTAAAAAATGGAACTCACCTTCGCGGAGATATCAATTGTTTAATGGTTGGTGACCCATCAGTTGCAAAATCACAACTTTTACGGTCTATCATGAATATTGCGCCGCGGGCTGTAAGCACCACTGGAAGAGGATCTTCAGGCGTTGGACTTACTGCTGCTGTGACCACTGATCAAGAGACGGGTGAGCGTAGATTAGAAGCAGGGGCGATGGTATTAGCTGATCGAGGTGTCGTATGTATTGATGAGTTCGATAAGATGAGTGACGCAGATCGAGTTGCAATCCACGAAGTTATGGAACAACAAACTGTAACAATAGCAAAAGCAGGAATCCATGCTTCTCTGAATGCGCGGTGTAGTGTCATAGCCGCTGCGAACCCCATATATGGAAACTATGATCACAGTCAACCAGTGACTCAGAATATAAATCTTCCAGACTCTCTCCTATCAAGATTTGATTTGTTATTTATAGTCCTTGACCAGTCAGACTCTAATGTTGATCGTATAATTTCATCGCATGTACTCAGTATGCATGCGAATATGGATTATAATGGACAGAGGACTAATTTGTCTATCATTACTTCTGATGCAAATATTAATAGTTCCTGTCAAAACAAACATTCCTTGAGTAAAGTAGAAAATGTGTCAAGTGCTTCTGATTCAGACAAGGTTCCAAAACAATTTTTACAAAAATACCTTTATTATATGAAAATGAGCACGAAACCTACTTTAACGCCCGAGGCAGAAAATAAAATAGCAGAACAATACTCAAGGTGGAGAATCGACAAGGCCGAAGGTATGCGTAGTAGACGAGCACTTCCGGTAACTGCTCGGACCCTAGAAACAATAATTAGGCTAGCTACAGCTCACGCAAAGATGAGACTTTCAAAGTCTATTGATATTACGGATGCGTTAGCAGCTATAGAAGTTATGAGGTTCGTGATTGAGGCTGAAGATACTAATTTGCATGCTCTCCAAGCTAAGGATGAGTTAAATTCTGATTCTGATATTATGGCAATGAACTTCAAAATATTCCAAACCAAGCTTCCAAATTTCATGAGTCTAAAAAGCCAAGTTACGATAGAAGAGATAGAGGATGAATCTCGCTCTTGGTTTAACGAGAAGCCCACCAGACGCGATATTCAGGTGATGTTACAAAAATTGCATGCACGAAATCAAATCATGATCGATAACGATATCATATATTCGGTGTGAGAGTTGAGCTTTTTCAATTTTATTCCACGTGTATTTATGATACCTCAGTACGGTTTACTCATAGCTATTTTTATTTTGGAATGGGTGAAATCAATACGGGTTAATCAAGAGTAGACACAGGTGCCCTGGTCAAATTTTCTACACAAAGATGTTCAAACCTTTTCATTTGGTGAAGTGAAGCTACAAAAGAGTCAGAAACAACAATCAAAAAATCCAGTAATATTTTCCTTAGAGTTTATTTGAAAAAGTTTCCCGGCAGTACGAGTAACCTCCTTTTTTCCTGAAAATTCATATCTGTCTTACCTTTAAATTACACTTCGCCTGTTACTCCAAATCTTCTATCTCACTTTCAAGTGCCCCGATATCTTAATATGTTCGAATTATTGCACGAAAGGAAAGACCAAAAAGCAATTGTTTTCAAACCAACACTGAAACGTTGATTTAAAAGAAGAGATATCGATAAAAACAACGAACACATGCAACCGGAATCTTCTTTCCTCCGTTGCGAATATAGGAAGGAAAATATCCGAGGTCTGTACTCTAGAAGAAAGTTCAAGAAAGGTGAGGTAGTATGTACAGAAGTTCCAACTGCCTTACTACTGAAGGACGACGCACGCACAGAATTAGATCCTGTTTCCTGTTCGAATTGTTACAAAGTTTTCTATGTGAAAGATTTGCAAAGTTTTCGCAAATGCAACCTCACTCCGAGGTGTAATGCGCTTTTTTGCTCGAACGTTTGCTTCAATTTTGCGTTAAAGGGATCAGAAGGTTCCAATTCTGACGTTGGTTGGCATAATTTCACGTGCGTTGAAGTTCTTGGTAGTCTTAGAACTGAGCAATATTTCTTGGAACAAGATGCATGCCAACTCGCTACTATAATTTTAGCAAAATCAATATCCAAAGTGTCTGCTTCCCCAACCGAAATTGACAGAGAAATAGCTATTTTATCTTCTCGATATTCAACAGACAAGTTAGAAATTCCGATGAGTGATAAATTTGAAAAAGAAAACGGAATTAATCATCTTATGTTATATCAGAACAGTATCCGACAGCTTCGCACTCGTGCCTTTGAGTTCCGGCCTCTTTTAGAAGAGAGCTGGCTTTCCAAACTTGGAGAATTCAGTAATGCTATCCAAAAATTCTTGGAACAGGAGTTTTTCTTAAAGTTAGTTACTGGAATTCAAGTTTGTGTCCGTGCTATCGAAGTCGACCCATCTGATAATACAGCTGGCATAACGGACTCGAATTCCAGAATATCTATGAATGCGCGCGTCAGACTAACTTTGAAGGACAGCTACAGCAAACGTGGAATAATGAAAAAAGCTACAGATTTGTGCTGTATAGAAAAAAGTATTGAACGACTGAATTCTTCTCTTTATTGCGGTGCACTTGTTTCCTTACTAAATCATAGTTGCTGTCCTAATATTCAGCTTGAGACTACCCATCGAAGTAAGCTTGGTTTGCGGGTGAAATATGTAGCTATACAAAACATTTTTCCAGATGATATACTTACGGTTTCATACATACCCACACAGCTTGATATTTGTTCACGGAAGAATCAGTTAATTTATCACTACGGAATTACGTGCAAATGTTGCAAATGCTTGTGGGAAAATGGTGGCTTCGAGTTCTCGCGTGAAGATATAGTTTCAATGTCACATTTTGCTTTTGACGAATACAGGTTCAGAGACTCTCTAAATCTAGTGAAATTTGGCATTAAAAGATGGGGAAGAGATGAGGAGCTCTTCCATATCATGGGTATGATCCAGTTGGCCTTGGGAAAATGGTCGAAAGCTCACGACATTTGGCGTGTAGAGCACTTTGCCAGTGGATTTTCTCAATCCTTAAAGAAGCAGAAGCGGAAAGACGAAGCTTACTTAACACGGCTTTCGAGGAGTCCCTCAAATCTTTGGCACAAGTTCGAGCCTTCATTTTCAAAGACCTGGATAACATTGGCTGCTGGAGCCATTTGGCTGTTGCCATCTCACAATATTTCTAAGAGAACTTGCGAGCATTGGATTGTCCTAGCGGAAAAGTTTGCTTCTTTACAAGGAGGATGGTGTACAAACAGACATATTTCGGTCCCAACAACTGATTTACCTGTTCATCTTATTCCTGAGCTTGTGGATGAGTGGAATTTATTCGTATTCTCTGATTTAATTCCGCTGGCTAAACAAATACTCACTACTAGCATGTTTAGAAAACGTCTTTGTGTGCATGACGCATTCATTGTAAAGTATGATGCATCCAAGGGATGTGATCATCTCCCGATTCATAGGGACCAGAGTGAAATCAGTGTTACTATCGCACTCAACTCAAACTCTGACTTCAGTGGAGGTGGAGGAACTATGTTCCCAAATTTGGGAATAACGATCTGCCCTAAAATTGGAGAAATTCTTCTTTTCCGGGGAGATTTAGAACATAGTGGATTCCCAATTAATGGTGGTATAAGATACATAGTTGCCGCATTTTTTTATTTCGACAAAGAAACATAAGCGCCTATATAAAAAAGTTCAGCATTTTCTTATCAATTAGAAGAATCTTCCCTTATTATACCCGCAATAATTCTAAAATAAATTATAATTATCTTTCTGTAAATTTAAACCAAATTTACTCATACAATAATTACATAAGTTTTTTTTTATAAAAAAGCTAGAAACCAAGTCTTTTTATTTTTATTTTCCCGATATCAAGCATTTCAATAATGTCTTATTATTTGAAAAATAGAAAATAAAATTAATTTTACCACTGTTTGGGGATTAGAAATATTTATCTTTTTAAAAAAAGAGCGGATTGGGTAATTTAAAATAAATCTTTGTGTAATGTTTCTGTCAGCGCACCCTCTCGAAAACATCAGAATCAAGAATTTGAATTTTCTCGTATGTTATGTAAAAGAATTATTGCGTAAAAATCATGATATGGATTACCTGTAAAAATTTTGACATTTTGAGCTGTCTTTTTTTTTAATAAGATTTTAAAGGAATTTTATTTTATTTGGTCCCCCATCACTTTTTAACCATGAGTCTGTGAATGTTTATTATTAGCAAAGGGTAGCCATCATCATGTAACATATGGGAGGTTTCGCTTTTATTTTATTTTTAAAGTGCTGCAAAATTCGGTTAAGTGAAATGCAATTCAACCTTGTACCCTTACATAGAAGAAAAGTCTCATAATACACATCGGGAACCTACGTTAATTTTTTCAAATCTTTTGGAGCTGAAGAGATTTGAAGAATGTCTTTACCTCAGGGCGAAAGTTTTTAGAGCAAGAGAGAAAGGCAACGACGACAGTCTTGGAGAAAGATGAAAGGTGTCTTTCGTTCACTCGTGATTTTTACAGTAACTTTTCTCTCTTTATCGCTTCTTAGGGCGAACTGCTTTGAAACAGATATTTTCTACGATATTTCGACCGATCTAATTCAGGAGAAAGAATTGAATGCTAAAACTAGCAGTTCCGGAAAGGGCTTTGAGAAAACTTTGGCTGCACAATTTGAAAAGGCTCTAGCTAAGGAGTTCAACGAAAAGGATGGCACAGAGTCAAAAGGGGTGGCTTCGGAAGGTGCTGGTAGAAGTTTTAATCGAACAATTGCTCTGCAGGGAGCTACTCTTGAAACTGTCGTGCGAGTTAGTCGATCAAAGTCCTCTCCGTCTCCTTTAGATTCGGCAAAAAAAAATGGCATAGATGACACTTCCGGAAAGACTGAAGAAAATAGCATCTTCGGAAATTTCCGAGTTGCTACGGCCAAAATTCTGAATAAAGTCTTGGCTTACTCTGTTTTTAACAAAACTCCTGAGCATGACTTCTTTGTGGAACGACTTATTGATTCGGCAGACAATGAGTTTGTCATCTCAAATCCTAAGAATGGCACGATGGAGTTACAGCAAGATCACAGGCTTATCACTGATATCGTAATAATAATTTGTGCTGCCACCACTGGAGCTGCTATTTTTGGTGCTCTTGGACAGCAGCTCATCACAGGATTCTTACTCTCAGGTTCATTAATCGGACCTGGAGGCTTCGGCCTTGTTGTCGAACTGGTTCAGGTGGAGACTCTTGCGCAGTTTGGTGTGGTTTTTCTCCTCTTTTCCCTCGGAGTAGAATTTTCTATTTCTAAACTAAAACATGTTCAAAATGTTTCTATACTTGGAGGAAGCATAGAAGTTATATTAGCAATGCTTTTATGTGGAGTATTGAGTGACTTTTCAGGAGCACCTACCAAGGAAGGTATATTTATTGGTGGGTTTCTTTCCATGTCATCAACAACAGTTGTTGTCAAGTGTCTGATGGAAAGAGATGAAATGTCCGCTCTACACGGGCAAATAATCTTGGGCACATTAATTCTACAGGATTGTACAATAGGATTATTGTTTGCTCTACTCCCTGTCTTAGGAGGGAGTCACGGAGTTGCGGAAGGAGTAATTTCCTTGATCCAGACAGTCATTACTATGGTTTTCTTTTTGGTATTGTGTATTTTTATCAGTCGCTATGTAATTTTTCGTTTCTTGAGGGTTGTATTCACGTTCAGCAGTGAGCTTTTTCAGCTAGTTTTGATTGCATTTTGCCTGTTAATAGCTTGGTTAAGTGATCATATTGGGTTGAGTATAGAGTTGGGGGCATTTATTGCAGGTGTCATGGTTTCATCAACCACTTTCTCAGAACAAGCTCTCACAAAAATTGAGCCGATAAGAAACCTTTTTGCTGCTCTGTTTCTGACCTCAATAGGGATGATCATGAATCCTTATTTTCTTTGGGTCCATTTAGATGTTCTTTTTGCAACTTTACTAATAGTAATAGTTTTCAAATGTTCTTTAATTGCACTGGTTGTACGTGCTTTTGGTTATGACTTCAGAACGAGCTTTACGGTTGGGATGTCTCTTGCACAAGTGGGTGAGTTTTCATTTGTGCTGCTGAGCAGAGCTTCTGCAGTCGGGTTAGTTCACAGAAAATTATATTTATTGCTACTTGGTTCGACAGCATTAAGTCTCATAGCGACTCCTATTTTGTTCAAATTATCACGACGAATACTGCACTTTGGAGCTTTGATGCGCTGGTTGAAGGTAGATGTGGAAAATGAACTTATGAGGTAGATAAAATGATAGCTAATATGGTGCAAGAGAATTAAAAGACTTCTTACAAAATAGAAAAGCAATTTTCTGAATGCTACATGCTTGTCTCGACAGTCCTTTGCCCTTGCTGGGCCATTATCATGCCAACAATTAAACCATACAGAGCAAGTGCCTCAGTAAAGATAAGAATTAATACCATGGGAGCGAATAACTTTGATTGACGAACTACAGCTTGAGTAGCACTTTCTCCAACGACTCCAACAGCAATACCACTTGCAAATTGAGATAGTCCACAGCATAGTCCGCCTCCTAAATGCATCATCCCGTTATATTCTTTGTAGCCTTTTTCAGGATGAATTCCACTTAATATAATTATGGAAAGGACCAAACCATAGATACCCCGAACACCCGCCATAGCCACCGGAATGATACCTTTAATGATCATGTTTGGATTTTTACTTCCCGCACGGCACAATCCCAAACCTGCTTGAGCGGAACCATAGGCTGCGCCAGTACCTACAAAAAATATAAATTATGCGTATCTTTCTTATCTTCAGAGATTCGGAACTTACATGAAAGGACTAAGCATAGCATTGAACTGAGGTAGCCTAGAAATACACTAATGTTCTCTTCATTTTCAAACATCTTTTCGTGTTTTGCAAAAGAGTGGTAAGTTTTATCCGTCTTTTTGTACTAATTCCACTAAAGTCCAATTCAACAAGTGAACGATGTGTACTTGCAACAGATATGAGCTTCAGATAGGGCAGCTGAGCCTTGTTCAAACTTGCCTTATCTCTAAGGAGCCTAATAGAATATCTGTACTTTTCCTTCTCTTCGCTTGACAGTCGCAGTGACTTATAAGCTAGGAAGAGAGAAATAGTTTACAGAGACACGTAGCAGAGACATATATAATATGAGGATCTATAAGCTGTTGTTTTGTTGCTGCAGTGTGTACGAGAGTTCAAAGGAATAAAACAGGTAAATTTTTTCAGTGGCAATGAAAACAATAAAGAACCAAAGTTGACTCCTTATTTATTACTTGAATAAAAAGATTTTTTACGTGAAAGAGCGAATAAAGGTAGTGCGCGTTGCATATATATCATATCATAATATCTACATATGAACTTTGTACTTTCAGACGCTGCGCGGTCACAAAAATGCTAACTATGAGTCAAAGTTTACAAGTGAGATTCGTAACTGTTTTGGATTCAACGCATGAAGACCGGTCAACGTGGAAGAGATTCGGAGAAAGTGATAATCGGAATCGCGGCAAAAAAATGTTGGTGAGGCACAATATTAAGAATACAAGTGCGGGGTATTGATTAAACATGATCTCTTATCTCCACTTACGATAGATCTTGACAGTATTTCTCATGAGCCTTCTGCTCCAGCTCTTGTGAGATTTTCGCGTCCGCACACTGTTTTCGGAACTATGGTAAGCTGCAACAAAGAGGTAAAATGGACATTCCAACTGCTTATTGTGATAGGTTAGTGTTGCTTCTGTATCATTAATGGCAGTATCAGCTCCGAATGTGATCTTTTTTGATATGTTTGGGAAGGTATTGTTTTTACAAGAGAACTAGGAAGAAAATAAAACAAAAAGTTTTAAAGGCTGTATGCTCTGCTCTTTGCATGAACATAGCCATTGTTGGCTTAAATCAAGTTTATGATAGAAAGATTGATATGGTATCGTAAATGTTGAAAAAGAGAATATCTTCATTTACTGTAACAGGTCAACAAGCCTTATCTACCTCTTGCTAGTGGAGAGTTCAATGCAAGCACTGCACTCTTTATTATTGCTTTTTCTGTTTTGATTTCTATGTTGCTTGGTAAATTTTTTTCTTTTTAAAGAATTTATTTACCTTGGATTGATGAAGGGGTCTACAGTGATTCCACACCTCTTATTTGTACTCTAGTTTCAAGGTAATTGACTTTCCAAAGGATTCAAAAGAAACGTAATTGTGTTTCACAAAATAGCCTCGCTTTCGGCGTGATGTATTCTGTTGATATCAGAATGCTTCGTTGGAAGGTACTGAACGAACTAAATAATATTCCAAACAGTTTTATAAAAAATATTACAAAAAGGAGAATCCATTTCTTGCCACCAGTTGCATACTAATTGTGAGGGCATTGATTGTGCAAATAGGTTTTTACTGCCATGCGCTTGGAAGGTATTCTTTGCTACTATTACTCCAGAATCTTACTTATCTTTATTTTTTCTTTTGACTATAGTGGCTTCCTTGGAATTGAGCTAAGAAGGAATCTCATTTTCTCGATATTTTTTATGTGCATTTATTCTATAGTCATCGCACTATTCAAAGTATAATTTTTGTTTGATTTACTAAATCAGAATTTTGATTTCAGTGGTAACAGGACATACCAGATATAATGGGTGATGCACAAGAGGGAATTCAAACGCTTAGCGTTCAATTTGGGGTGTGAAGTTGACTCTTTGTTCAAAAAAAAACTAAAGTAAAAAAATAAGATCTCATCAACATTTCAGATATGTCTTTTGCTGTTAACACTTGCGTATTCATGGTAAATCGGCGTTAGTTTCCAAAAGTATATAATTTAAGCATAATATAGCGGTGCTATGTTCTCAAAGTTCTGCACAACAGATGTGAACTTTTATATTACGGTACAAATACCTCAGGAGTATTTGTTGTCAATAAGTTTAAAGTTTGTATAGATTTTTGGTCATGCTATTGGAGGATCTGTGATTCTACTCAACGCTGCCAAAGTTGACTTAAGCTCTTCTGCTTCGTTGCATAAATTTTATATGCTCATTTGGAAGGTGACTCTATTTTTTTAACGAAAATTGTTTTTGACACTTGACGCAACACAACTAAAGCTGTTCTACTTGGAATACCTCCTTTTTCCCTTTCTCTCATGAAGAGTTATAATAATGATCACGTACCGGAAGATGATCATGGATATTTGCGATAAACTCTAGCTACGATCACAATTTATAATATGACCGTTCCATAACATCTTTCGATGGGAACCATACCAGCAACATTTCTTTTAATAAGAACATAACGTTTGAATTTTAGTTATTGCTACAAAATTCGAGGCACGTTCAAATATGACACAAAGTATTGGAAAAAATTCAACACTAATTAGTTCTACGAACTCCGAGTATTGAATCACTGCGCACTTCATTTTTCATCAGTATGAAATCTAAAAGCCTTCAAAATCTACTAGCTATAGTTGAAATAGTCGAACCACCTGTTTGTTCGTAAAGATCTAAAATTTGGTTACTTATATCTTCACGAACACTTTGGCGTACAGTACATGTTTCCCACCATTCCTTCTCTACAGAAATTTTTGCACTTAAAAATTTCGAAGCTTAAAAGAGAAAAATGCAGGGTAAATTGTGAAGTAGTAAGGAAAATTGTTGTATTACCTAGAAAAAGTACGGAGTGCGCAACTTCAAGGGAGGTATATTGAAGGCAAAGTAGAGTACGCAAACTTCATAATTTCATCAGTCGAGCCCAGTAATTATCAAACATCAATCCATACCTATCATTTGCAAAGTTCCAGGCAACTTGAGCTAGATCTCTTGCATTTTTTTCTGGAATGACTTTTTCTTCACTCATTTGTTTCACAATACGTAGTAAGTGCTTGTATGGATGTTCAGCGTGAAAATGAAACCCAAGTGTGTGCAATAATGATCGCTCAGCACAAAGAATCACATCTCTTTGTTGTTCCATGAATATCTAGGGAATATTTCAAGGCATGGCAATAATAAAAGGTTATGAACATACTCGGTCATTGATTAATTTATTGTAGCGCTTTGGGTCATCTTGATATTTAATGAACAAAGCAGTTTTAACTACATCTCGAAGTGCTTTGGGAGTCTCTTCAACTTTCCCGGCTAGAAACAAACAAGCTGTCGCAATTACCTGCAGGTAAAGTAGAATAAAACGCAGAAGACTAATTGGGAATGCATTACAAAGCGCTCATTTTCCGGTTGTTTATGAGAGTGGTTTGCAAAGAACTTATGGCAGAACACTACTGCTGTTGCAATTGTTAACTGAGGGCTGAATTTGAAAAACTTTAGCGCAAACTTTGAGTGAAAAAAGAAAAAAGACTTACACATTAATCCTCATTCCAGCATCCTTCAAGAATTCGCAGTAGGACCAACGATACCATTTCTCTGCGTTTATGTCTATCCCGTCTAAACGAGAAGGAGAAAATTCGTTCAACTCATGAGATGAATACATAAAGGGTGAAGATTCTAAAAAACTATAGTTGTGCAAGTTGTACGAGTCTCTTTGTGGTTGTTGCTCTGTCGTCTGTCCTTTCTATGTTTAGGTTCACACGATGATGCTTAAGGTTTTATACCGAATCGAAATGTGATACTGAGAGGCTTCATTAAAGTGTGTATTTAGGAAAACGAATTGCGTAGGTACGATGAGAGCATGAGACGTGACACGCGTGAGAGTTTGCTTATTGGGATCAAAAATCAAAATAAAAACAAAAAACAAAAAATCATATGAACATATGAGATAAGTATGTCATATAAAAAAAAAGTGAACAGATATCATGATAAATATCATATGATATATCTATGTAGAAAAATACCTTATCTCTCACTTTATAAAGTTAGTAGTTCCTCGCAAGTAAATATCCATTCTTTGCTTTCCATACGTATCGTAGCTTTAATTTGAATGACATAATGTCTAACAAGTACAACAGTATGAATGAATGCACGACTTATTTTGAAACAAGAGTAGCAAAAAAAATGCGAAATATCAAGTACTTATGAAGGGGGTTCGACTGTACATTTCTGGCCTGCATCAAACAGTGAGTGAACAGGATTTGAAGGAGCTATTCAAACCTTTTGGTCAAATTAAAAATGTCCAGATAGCACGTTGCAAAGAACTGAACTATCAAAGCTTTTGTAGAGGTTTTGCACACTTCGAAATCAATTTTTCGAGCCAAGAAGCACAGATCCGCTGTCTTTTTATGTACAATGGTTGTAAGTGGAAATCGCGACGAATTCAACTCGAACTTGCGCACCCTAGCTTTAGGGATCGACGACTCGCTGAAATATACGAGAATAATCAATCTATGCCACGCTTTTCAAATCTTAGAAAGAGTACTGAGGTTAAAAACTTTATGCTTATCCCTTTAAATATTGCTGGACGTTCGAGAAATACTCAAATAGAAGTTTTTTGTGGGATCTCCCGTAAATTTGACCATTCTGATGAAGAAAAGAAAACGAGTTATACTGCGAATCATAGGGAGATACATACCTCACTTAGTACTGAAACAAGAAACACTGAAAATATCAAAGCAAGTACTGTAAGGAGACATGGTTTAGATACATCACATGCACGTGATTTGAAATTGATTGATTTCGAACAAGAGAGTTTTTCTAAGAGTATGAAAAAGAAGTGTCCTGATAGCGACAAACAAAGAATTTCCATTTCATCCAACTTCTTTAGAGATTAGTTACAAAGTTTTATTTTAGTCTTATTGATGATACTTCTGAAGTTATTTCACTGATGTATCCTTTTTCATTGCGGGAGATGCTTCACACTTTCACGTATAAGAGGACTTTGCATGTCAAATAAGCTGAATACTTTCGTGAAACAGTCGGAGGTAATTCACAAAAACTTGAGCTAGTGTTTTCTAATTAAAGAAAGAATTCGTATTTTGTCCTCTTGAACTTGAAAAATTTTCCATGCATGAACAATCCAGAATTTCTACTCGGGTCTTTTGAAGCTCACTAAACTAGTGTGTTGAGTAGGAAGGTGCGTGCAGGAGTGATGAGGTATTCGGAAAATAGCACTAAATTTAGATCGTTGTAAGATTTATCTTGCTTACAGGAATACATGACCCAAGAAAAGAAAAGGCAGCAGAATTGAACGTAACAGAATTATCAGAAGATATTTTAGAGATGAGTACTCGTAACGGGTTAGTAAAGCACTAATAGTTTTTGTTGAAGATGCCAGTGAAGATGCACACGTACGCGGTATTTTCACAGAACAAAATTCTCTACTTATGAGGATAATTGAATGCTCAATATCGTTTGAATAAGCCATTTTAACATTGCAATGAGAAGAATTTAAGCTGGACTAAATCCACGGAACAGCGAGGGAGTTCGAAGCTGCATTCACATGCCAAGGATCTGCCACATGGTTCAAGAGCGCTTGTACTGGTCCAAGACCATCTGGGTATGCTTGATTCTGAGCCAAGATCCCAAGAAAAGCTACCATAGCAAGTCTTCCATTTGCGATCTCTTTGCGTTTTAAAGATTCGAAGCCATCGCCCTTTGATAACCCAGCTGGATCGAAGGAACCTCCTGGATACATTCGTTTAGATACATCTGTCTCTGAAATTCTCTGTTGTTCTGCAAAAGCCATCAGCAAAATTTCGAATCCAACCAATGTAGACATGTTAGAAATCGGTAGATCAATCCCTCCCCAAGATTGTTGGGCTGCCAGTGGAGCCTCTTGCCAGGTACCAAAACCTCCTGCTTCAACACCCCAGCAACCAGCAACACCAAGCATCGCCCAGCGAGCATTCAGAAGTTCGGCCTCTCGAAAACGTTCCAAGTTCGCTGGCACTTCCCCAAGTCCCAATGGATCAAATCCATAGTCACTATTTAAGGAATAACAAAGACAGTACATTTAGTATAAGAGCACATGCAGAACGAAATGAAAAAAATAGAAGGATAGGATATATCGTACCCCGGTTTTGATCCATCTAAGTAAGATGGAAGCTTCGACCCTGGCATCCACGACGCGCGAGCAGTATGCTGGAGAATACATATAAGTAAATGAGGAATAATTTAACGAGAACATGAACCTTTGAGCATGTTCCGTTTGACGGACCAGTGAGGGATTTTCCCGTAAAAGAGGAAAAAGTACTGAACGAATACATGTCTTTATAGTTCTGAGGATTTACTTATGGCGCTGGCAAAGCTGCCTCGGGGTAAAATCAAATCTTATAATGATTATGGGCAAGATTTTTTCTTTTTTTCATTTTTTTCATTGCATGATGCCAAAAAAAAACTCTGGGCCTTTTCGAAAAAAATCTTTTCTCTTTGCTTATCAAAACTTTCAAAAAAAGAAGGAGGAGAAAGCAACAAAGCGAGAAAAGAAAAGTTTTATCCATTTTTTTTCAAACGCAAGAAATTCAGGTTTTAGAAAAAAGTACGAGTAACGAAAAGAAAAGCTACGCGAGTATGGCCATAATATGGCCATAAAATTAATCACCATTCAAGGAAATAATGCCAACGCCACACTTTTTGTGCACGAATAAATTATTACAGGTCATATAGGAATTTTGAAAAATTTGAGGAATTCAGGTACATATCGCTAGCACCGCCCCTGCTTATTATTATTTTTGTGCTATTCTCCTATATTCTGCCAGTCACGTATTCAATATATTCTTCACCTTTCTGCAATTTTCTGCGTTGTGCTATTCAGGAAACTTTTTTAAAACTTGAGAACGTATTATTTGTGTGTCTGCATTATTCCAAGCCAAATTGGACTGCTTCTGTTCGTTTCCTGTCTGCATCTGTCCTGCACAAAATCCATTCATCTGTCCGGTCGGATTTGATTCATTTGTTGCAGCAATAGATAGATTTCTAAGTCCAATATTTTCCAGATTTTTGAATTGGATCCCGGCTCAGCTGTTAATGCCTCCCGAAAAAGGACACGATACAAAAAACGTAATAGTTTCAGATAAAGTTTCCATGTCAAATCAAATGTGGGTAGAGAAGTATCGACCAAAATCACTGGACGAAATTGCGGCTCATGCCGATATAGTTGCAACTATTCGTCAATTAACACACGACAAGAAGTTACCGCATTTACTATTATATGGTCCACCAGGTACAGGAAAGACAAGTATAATTCTTGCCTTGGCTCGTGAACTTTATTCAACTTCATTCACTCAAATGGCTCTAGAATTGAACGCTTCAGATGAACGAGGTATTGACGTAGTCCGTGAGGAAATCCAAGCCTTTGCAAGTACGTTAAGGGCTTCTTCATTTGGCTTCAAACTAGTGATTCTTGACGAGAGTGACTCAATGACCAAAGATGCTCAGTTTGCTCTTCGGAGAATTATAGAGAGATACACAAAATATACGCGTTTTTGTTTGATATGCAATTTTCCTTCGAAAATAATTCCGGCTCTTCAGTCCCGGTGTACGAAGTTTCGTCTTGAGGCACTTCAATTTGAAGATATTAGAAACAAAATTCAGCTGGTTTCCTCTGCAGAAAATTTAAAAATCACTGAAGAAGGAATACTGGCAGTATGTAGAGTTGGCTGCGGGGATATGCGAAAATCCTTAAATATTTTACAAAGCGCACATCTTGCTAGTAAAGATGTAATTGATGAGGATTTAGTCTATGCCGTTAATGGTAAACCTTTACCAGTAAATATGGGAAACCTCTGTGACTCTTTACTTACACTTCCTTTCAAGGAGGCAGTCATAGTACTGGTTGAACGAAAGATAATTGAAGGGTTGACACTATCAGACATAGTCGAAGCCATGATGGCGTATGTCTCCCAACTACACATATCTTCTTTTTTCAGAACGGAATTTCTAAGGCAACTCAGTGAGATTGATCGCTGTATGACTTGTTGTATGGGTGAACGCATACAGCTATTAACTATCGTATCCATATTTTCGAAGCTAAAATCTCAAATAAATCAATGAACAAAGTACATACTGTATCAATATACCAGCAAAGTTGAGCTTAATATTAGAATAGAAGTATTATAGAGCCAATTGAGCGAATGAAGTTGAATGTCGGAATTCATTACTTTCATCACCTTTTTATATATTGAGTGTATTTACAATTCAAACAAACCGTACGTGCGCAAAAAATATAAGTTCACGCTTAAATCCGGCCCAATAGACCAACTATGGGACTTTCGCGTTATATTGCGAAAGGTGGGATTTGAACCCACGCGCTCAGTTGAGCACCGGGATATTTACAGTAGAACAATGTGAGCACTTTTTTAAAATATAAACTAAAATAGAGAGTTACAAAAAACACCAGAAAAAGAAAATACAAAAGGCAGGTACAAAAAAGTGTAGAAAGGGCCAGTAACAGCTAGGTATGCCACACAAAGTAAAAATCGTGGAGACTTTTTTCGCCGTAAAGTTTCTGCACACCTAAGAAACGGAGTTCCGCCCCTGGTTTCGAATGCCTGCATACAATGAAGGCGAGGTCGAAATTGATGAGGACGATTTTAAGTGCGCCGCAGTACGGGAGCAAGATCGGTTCTTACCAATTGCAAATATCAGCAGAATTATGAAAAAGGCACTGCCAGCAAATGCGAAGATAGCAAAAGATGCTAAAGAGACCGTTCAAGAATGTGTGTCGGAATTCATTAGTTTCATCACCAGCGAGTAATGTTAAATGAACAATATTTGAGCTAACTAAATTATTCTCATATAGAGCGAGTGACAAGTGTCAAAGAGAGAAAAGGAAGACTATTAATGGAGAAGATCTTTTATGGGCAATGAGTACTCTTGGTTTTGAAGAGTATGTTGAGCCTCTGAAAGTATACTTACTGAAATACAGAGAGGTAGAAAAATTGTTCATTACCATTGCACTATTTATCGTATTTCTATTTTATAGACAGAAGGAGATAAAACACATTTGGAGAAACAGAATCAAGGAACGCAAAAAACTTGAAGTAAAGTTCTCAGTCTGTTTTCAAATAATAATAAAAAACCCCTTCAAGAATTAGAAATGATCGCATGAACCAACTCTGAAATATCAAGTCGTTCTGATCTTGCCGTTATTTTCATAGTAACATTGTTCAATTCGTCAAGTCCAAAGTTCGTTCTTATAAGAACCTGGCTTTCCCCAATACACACTCCAGAAAGGAGAGTTGAATGAGAGCGGGAGTTAGGCGGAACTGCTTCAGTTCCCTCACAAGGCTGACATCCTATGATATTGATAACCATTTCTACAGCTTGCTGTAGCCCTTCACGTTTTCCTATATCATAATCGCTAGAACATTCACACTCTTCGGAGAGAGAGTCCCAAGCCTACAGCAAAATATTTAGAAACTAAACAACTAATTTTTCATTTTCCACGAAGTTTTCACCTTTTTAAAATTGGAAATATTGGTCGGTCTTAAATAATCTGTCAATTTCAAATCAACATCCTCAAGCGTGTACTCATCGTCATATCCCTCTTCCTCAGGTTCGCCAGTTGCAGGATCTATTTCTTTCGATGTGAACCTAAGAATACAAGAAAACTTTGCTTGCTCAAAAACTCCCTACAAAAAGAAGTTGAAGAATTTTTTTAAAACTAAAAAACGTTGCTTTACTTCTTTTCTGTCAAAAATAACGAAAGTGGAGCCTTCATCGCCTAAAGGCATTCTGTCCAATGAGATAGTACTATTTTCTGCCAGAAAATCAACGCCTTCGATCATTTCCATCGATACTGAAATGTCTTCAAGTACTTGTTCTTCTATTGTGTTTGTACATTTGAACTCAAAGACTACATGACTTTGAAACAAATGTACGATGCAAGTGACCTGAGAGAGAACATGAGTGCTAATAAATTTTATATTGCTCAAATTTACCTTATATTCAGTTTCTGCTTCTGTTAAACTGATCGGTTTCGAGCTCTGAAACATAAAATAATTGAGAGGAGAAATTCTTGAATTTGAAGAACATACTTTAAAAACTGATCCATACACAGAAAATAAAGGATTAGACAGGAGGTTGGACTGCTCAAATGAAGATGAGACATCTTCTGAAAAACTGCTGTCATGGCCGGCTTTCGACAAGATTTTACTGATTCCATGCTCTGTTTTACTTTTTTGAGATGCACTCCGTACATTTGAAATGGAGTATGGAGAAACTGTACATCCAGAGATGTAAGAATAAAGGGAACTCTCTAGATCTTGTAAAGCAAAGTCAGTGACTTTATGACTATTACTGTTATCGACTTCGTGCAGGCTAAGCTTTTCCAAATTTTGAACATATAGGGTAGCTCGATCGCGAACTTCATCATCACTATCATGCAAGCAACGATACAACAGAGTCAGAACACGAGACCTGAGTAAAGGACACTCGGCTCCAAATTTCGACAGTGCAGAAATAGCTGACGCTCGAATAGCAGCATTTTCCAAAACTACTCTGTTGTAAATATACCGGATATATTTACTTGGATCTGTGGTTTGCGGACCTTCACTCCCAAGAAGATGCAATATTTGAGAAGAAAGGTAAGTGAATTCACAGTCTTCTATGAATTCACTTAAGTGGGTTAAACCTGGATCCTTTGCATCCGGAATATTTTTTATGATACAAAAGATCGAATCGACAATCGCCTTCTTGAATGCAAATCCACCCTCTTCTCGAAGAATATTTGACAAAAAGTTCACAAGAGTACGGTGTTTATGTGGGAATTTCAAGCAAAGAGTTTGAATTGCTTGAACCACAACAATTTTGAATTCATCCTAAAACACAGAAATGTTAGGGAAGATCTCTACGACGAGTTTTTATTCACCTGAATATCAGATACAAATACAGAAATTTGCTTCATGAGCCTCTCTATGGATGATTCATTTCCTGTTTTTAATAACGTGGTTATTGCCAAAGTTGCAATCGACCGATTTTGATCAGAAATCAGGTTTTCCATATCAAGATTACAGTTAGTTACAGAAAGTGGATTTTTCAGAGCTATTTGATTGATTGCTCGCACTGCCCCAAATCGAAGAACAGGCTTTGATGATGATAAAAATAGTTGAAGCACTGAAACAGCAGGCTGTAGCTCTCTAGAGGTAACTTCCTTCAAGTTTATAATTGCTCTAGGAAAAAAATTAGACTATGAATACTTTCTGCTCACATTATCTGCTCACCTTGCAGCTTCAAAAATAACCATTTCTGATTTGTTCCTTAAGCAGCCTTCAAGAAAATCAAAGAATGGTCTTGGGGCGTTATCTGATGGAACTGTTTGAGAGATAACCTGAGAGCATTTTTCATAAAAATTTCCATGTATTGAGAGTTGTTCCTACCTGGGATACATAGCGAATTATCGAACACTGCGCAAGTGGCGATCGAATATTACTTTTAGTCAGCTGAGTGACAAGTTTACTGACAGCTAACCGATCACTTTGACGAATTTGGTGCAGTAAACTTAGAGCATGGAACTGGACCATAGGATGGCTTGAATTAATTGCCTCCTGAATTTCATTACTCCATCTTCGCACAATATCCGCATTGATCTTTAAAATAAAGCTATTGAGTACTTGTACATTAGTAAAAACTGAATAGTAGATACCTTAAGAAGATGTAGTCCTGAGACAAGAGCAGCAGAAGACACGACCGAATTTTTATCCACAACTGCCTGCTTGAGATATCTCTCAATTTGCCCAAGAAGTCCTGCATCTGTAATACTGCAAAGAACGCGAATGGCATTGGATCTGTATAGATCGACTTTACTATTCATATCTTTCATTAATGAAGATGTCACAATGATGACCTATGTGAAGTAAGACTTTAGAACTTGTGCTATCTTGAGTAGGGGGGAAGTATTAGCTTACCTCATCAGAGCTTGGACATACTTCCTTGATGATCAGATAAACCATTCTACGAAGGTTACTGTCCTTCGACTGAAATAGTTTTGTAACGGAGAAGAATACTTCAGTAGCTTCAGTCTGGGTTTGAAAGAGTGACTTCAGCTTTTTATCAGTTTAAAATGTGTATACCTTTGTGAAAGTATCCCCCTGATTACATAAGTACAGAAGTTTTGTGATGACCTAAAACTCCAGATATAGAAAAGATCCATTTAGAATGATTCAAGTACCTGCTGACATCTTCGTGCATCTAGTTGAGAATCGTTAAAGCAGCGAGCCTCTTGTAATACGGCGCCCTTTTCGATTCCCCAGAACGGGGAGTAGTAAACTATACAAATCTTGATCAAAGAATTCCATTTCTAATTTTCATAGGACTACCGTCATCTGAATCTTCATCGCGTTTTTTTACCGATTCAGAACCTAGAATAATCGAATTTTCCACCATGAGCACCGAGATTGTTCCGATTCCTTCGATTAAAGAGTAACTTTCAGTGTTTCTGTGGACTTTCTCCTGGGGTTCTGAGGTTTTTTAAAAGACAGACACTGTGCAAGGTTTTATTAGATTAAAGAATAAATACCCTAAATACACACCGAAAAAATTTATACGGAAATCCCGTTCTCTTTTGTGGATTGTGGTTTTGCCTTTCTTCAGTTCGGTGTTCGGCTCATATTCAGCCTTATTTTTTTATTAGTATCGGTAAGGTCAAAACATGCGACTCGAAAAGTGCTGGTTCTGTAGCTCGACAATATATCCAGGCCATGGAATATGTTTCGTTCGAAACGACTCGAAACTGTTTAAATTTTGTCGCACTAAGTGTCATAAGAACTTTAAAATGAAGCGGAATCCTAGAAAAGTGAAGTGGACAAAAGTATATCGTGCTTTGCAAGGTAAAGACTTGTGCAATGATACGGTATTTCAGTTTGAGCGTCGAAGGAATCGTCCATTAAAGTATAATCGCGAAATAATTAATTCCACTTTAAGTGCGCTTGGTAAGTTAGATGCCATACGTAGTCGTCGAACAAATAGGTTCTTCGAAAATAGAGTGAACAAAGCGAAGGACGTGAAATTTGTGCACGATAAGCAGCTGATAGAGCAGAATATTGGTCTTGTTCGAAGTTCACACAACGGGAGAATGAAAGACACCAAAGATTCAAACAAAATAAAATTAGATGCGTCGATGACCTTGTTTCATAGTAAACAGGAAGAGTAGTTGCGCTTTGTCTTGTATACTTGTAAATATTTTAAAAATCTGAACGTACTGAGTCTTTAAACTTTTGTTGTATGTTGTTTTGTGCCATTGGTACAATGGTACTTACTGAGCATAATATTTACTTATTAGCAATAGAAACTGCATTTCAGTGACAGAAGGTCTTGAGTGAAACCATATTAAACCATTGTAGCCAACAGCAATTTCAAGAGGATGACTGATATTTATTGATTTCGTCAAAACATCTTTACTATGAAGCAACATTCGAGCCACTAAAGGTAAAACTTGAAAGATAAACCCTTTTTGTAGTAAAGCGTGTGTAGCAGCACTCTGCGAACATGAAACTGTAAATGAAGTGCATTTATATCCAATTGTCTGTACACGACAACACAAAACCGTTCCAATTTGTATCCGATCTGACTTGAGCAAAAGGTCCCTTGCAGAGTTCATAACCAACAACTTAGCAAGTTTCTTGGCCTTACAGTCAATCAACAAATGCGAACTTGACTTCTCCGCAACTATACCAAGGATGATATCTCCCTCGATAGGGAGATACACTTCGTTGCACTTTTTCTTACTCGTAAACATCTTTGTTAAAACGAATCCAAGTCAGTTTTCGGTTTTCTAGTTCAACATTTTTTTTGCATTTGCCCGTTTCCTCACGTGGGAGTTGTGTGTCTCGCCGTTCGATTTTACGATGTTAAATTTATTTGGTACATCTCTCTCTCTCTCTCTCTCTATATCCTCTCTATACTGCACCTCTTTATTGTGCCTCTGTACCTCGGACTACCTATGACGTAGCCTCGCTGGCTCCTACAATGCAGCAAAGCAGAAAAAGTCAAAAAAAGTGGTGTTTGAAAAAAAAGGGGTAAAATCAATTTTTTTTTCCATAAATATTAACTCATATCTTATTTATTTTGCTTTCTCCCGTGCCCTCCGCGGACCTCACACAACTTCAAGATAGTAACACGCAAATACCGCAGAACAGGCGTTATTTATTTCCGTTTCGCGTACGCTGTGATACATTGAGGAGATTTCGTGGAATAGGAGTAGAAAAATTAGAACTTTCTGGAAAGCTTCTTATTCGCGTGGTCATGATTCGCGAGAAAACTGCCCACTTACTTAGTTTCAATACGAGGAAAACACTTTTGAAAACAAGTTCAAAGTTGTATCACAAACCCAAACTCGAAAGATCAAAAGATGGACTAAGCATAAGCGCTATTGATGCTGCGCAGCCTTTTGACTTTGAAGCGAAAGCAAAAGTTGTAACGGATAGAAAAAATGCTCTAAAAATAGGTATCGTAGGTTTCGGAAATTTTGGTCAGTTCGTGGCAAAAAGGATCATATCAAAGGGTCACACTGTTATTGCAACTTCACGAGGCGATTACTCTGCAGTCGCTGCAGATTTAGGCGCTTGCTTCTATCCCGATATAGATGATTTCTGTGAGGAACATCCGGATATCGTGATCTTAAGCACCAGTATTCTTTCTACAGAGAAGGTTTTACGAGAGTTTCCTTTCCAGAGATTGCGGCGGAATACTCTTTTCTGTGATGTACTCTCTGTAAAGCAATTCCCTAAGCAACTATTCTTGAAACTTCTACCTCAAAATTTTGACATTCTATGCTTGCATCCAATGTTTGGTCCCGATAGTGGCAAAGGGAGCTGGAGAGATTTACCTCTGGTATATGAGAAGGTAAGGGTTGGTGAAGAGAAAAGTAGAAAAAATAGGTGCGAGCAATTCCTTCATTTATTCGAAGATGAAGGTTGTCGTATGGTAGAAATGTCCTGTGAAGAGCACGATAGACAGGCTGCTTCATCACAGTTTATCACACATACAGTAGGACGAATGCTTGGAACCATGGAGCTTGCAGACACAAGCATTAGCACAAAGGGCTTCGAGTCGTTAAGATCACTTGTTGACAACACTTACAATGACTCCTTTGACTTATACTATGGCCTATTCATGTACAATAAAAATGCTACAATAGAACTATCCCGTCTTGAGCAAGCATTTGATGAGGTTAAAGGGCAGCTATTCAATAGATTGCACGAAATTATTCGAAACGAAATTTTTACAGAAGTTGATGCAACACAGGACATGGAAAACTCGAGTCTCTCAAACCTTCAAGGAGCATCAGAAGATGATAAGAAAAAAAAGTAAGACTATATAGAATACGAGATCTTGTAAAAATCACTGCACTATGATCTACTTAATGCCAAGAACTTTAATGCCCGAATCAGGTGTATCTCTTGTTCCTTCCCTCCTAACGAATTCCTTCTTTAAGTAAGCTGAACGGGCTTCAAACCTGCTACTACTCACGCTGGATTCCTGAAAGGCACGAATAAACTGAGCCACTCGGAATTTATGGCTGTGGTTTGGAGATGAGCCGTGCACAACACGCTGATCCCAAATCAAAAGACTACCCGCGCGCATTGTAATACGTTGTTTCAGTGAATGTATGGGATCAAAAGAGCTAAATTTATAACTTCCTGCTCCGCGGCCACGCCAAATTAACCTGTTCTCTTCTTCTTGCTGACTGCCTCTGGCTATCTGATCTTTCATTGATGATAGTGTACTGCACCATTTGGCAAAGAAACGATGAAATCCGGGAACTAGAAGAGTTCCTCCATCATATTCACGATTATCTGTTAAAGAAAGGACGCCTTGAATGTTAGGGCTTGTTAGGATAGACACTCCATTCAACTCCTTGCTGAAATCTCGCATATGCTCAAACTCTAATTCATTAATAGGAGTACAGCCAGAATTATATGTCCAAGGATTCAAATCAAGATGCAGATTACTTGGAGTCTTCCATGAATGCTTGTACTCTAATTTATTTTTGTTTTCTTGGGTAGGTCTATACAAACACCATCTATCATGAGAAATGATAATATCTTGTGACTGCAGCATAGCTTGAAAAATTGAAACAACTTTAGGATTGCTTCTGTTTTTTGAAATTTGGTGACTAAATACAGCAGGCTGAGGAGCCAATCCGTAAGTTTTACTTGACATCAATTCAAATGTTTCAGATACATATCGATCAAGACCAGTATTCTTTTCCTCAAGTTGATCCCATATTTCTGCACACGTAACGGTACATTCTTGCTCGTTAAGAACATTTTCAAAAACAACAAAACCATACTTGCAAAAAAATTGATATATTCCTTCCATATTCGTTGAACAATCATCATGTAAAAAGGCATGAACATATCCTTCAGAGTCACGAGGTATGCGGATGGCACTAGGGTAAGAATCCCAGCTTTTCCCAATATTTTCATAATACTCTATTTCATGAACCTTCAAGAACTGTAAGGATTCTTTCTTCACGTTAGCTTTAATTTGCTTAAGACTCTCAGCAGCAGCCGTGAGACGTTCTTTACTAGCGCCGCGGGACTTAAGATCTTTTAACTCTTGAATTTGTTCTTTATACATATCTCCGTTTTTTTGACTGCAAATTTGCAAATTTGTCTTTGTACCGTAGTGACTTCAATAAATAAAAATTTCTTTTATAGGCACTTTAGAATAGTTGGAAGCGCTTAAATTGTGGACGCTCATCAATACATCATATCTGTCAAATCTAAGGTTTATTCGTATTTACTAAGATAACTTAGTATCAAGGGACGTGAGAAGGGCAGGTAAGCCTATCACAAATTATTCATATCCCCTCAACCCAACTTTCCGAGTGGAACTCCTTTCCTCCCATATTCGACTTTGTTCAGTGCTCAAATTTTTCTTCTTCTCTATGCATACCTTGCGCTCAACTTAAGTAAATATGATACGGGTAACAGAGTATCTCGTATCTCCTACTAATAATTAAACAAAGTCAGTGCAGAGTTGAAATGCACAAAACCCTAAAACAAATTTTTGGATGAAAAAATGCCATCATGACCTAGGTTATCCGGTTAATCCTTGAGGGTTTCACAATTTATCAAGAAGACGCCGCATTCCAAATAGAATCGTAATGTACTCTTCTTCATTAATTCATATGCACTCGCCATGCGTCGAAATGACCCCGATTCGATGTGCAACATTATCCTCTCGCACGACGTCCAAGTGCAATACTTTGCAAAATTCGTCTTTCCGGGGAGGGAAAGCGCGTCGCGAATTAGTTATTCAAATGGCCGCTACGAAAGAGAAAAAAAACGCAGATCTTGTGCGTCTTACGGACCTCTTGAATGCCCAGGAAACAATGGTTGTTGCCGCAGTAAATTATAAAGGCTTATCGGTAAGAAACGCTTTTTTAAGATTTCACGTCACTCGATTTTTCCGTCCTTCTCCGTATCCGTAATCTCCAGCAAATGCGAAAATTACTAACTTTTTACATTCTAGGTGAAGAATATGATCAAATTCCGACGAGAACTTCCAGATGGCGCCACGCTAATGATAGCTAAGAACACGTTGATGCGAAAAGCGAGTGAAAATACGAAATTCTCGACAATAAGTGAGTGTTCTAAAGGAATGAATGCTTGGTTATTCGTCGATGAAAATGTTGCACCAACCTTCAAGAAGTTTAGATCATTGGCAAAAGATTGGAAAAAAGAGGGCGTAGAGATTGATTTTACAGGTGCTGTATTGGATGAGAAGTTTTTGTCGCCTTCTGAACTTAAACCTCTGGAGTCTCTACCGACTAAGATGGACTTAATTCAAAAGATAGCTGTCGGCCTTAAACAAGTTCCTACAAAAGTGGCACGCGGCACTAAGCAAATCCCATCAAGAATTGGATATGGAGTTCGTGCTATTGCAAATAGTGAAAGTGATTTGATAAGTGAATAATTTAGGTGTTCGTTGTTTTCAATTACTAAGCACGGGAAAGAATTTCTCTAAGTTCATAAAAACCACCCTTCTCTCTAATAGCTTTCTGTTCCTGGACTTCAAGGTTGTAGTTAGAACGTAGTGTCCACCTATACACTTCTACTATATGCTCCACTAGCACCGCCCGTCTTTTCCTCAAGTCGAGTATATTCTATAGTAATACCCTTCGAAACACCTTTGCACATATCATAAACTGCTAAACTGCTCACAGATGCACCGACTAAAGCTTCCATTTCTACTCCGGTTTGTCCCATTGTTTTTACAGTAGATCTAATATCAATTGCATGGAGTTCTTGATTCAAAAGTAGATGTATCTCAATATCTGAAAGCATAATAGAATGGCAGAGAGGAATTAAAAGATGTGTTTGTTTCGCTGCATTTATTCCTGCTATTTTGGCAACTGCTAAAACGTCTCCTTTCTCTACTTTATTTTTTAGGACAAGCTCGAAAGCTGCTGCACCTAATGACACACGAGAAGTAGCAACGGCGACCCTGCTTGTCGTTTCTTTACCACTTATATCAATCATCTTTGCGTTTCCAGCACTGTCAGTATGGGTAAGCACTTTCTCAGAAGCAAAAAAAATTGAGCTCTTCCAAGCAGTTGTTCTCGTGGTTGAAAAATTTGATACCAAACGATTGTAAGAGGTCTGAAATCTACAAATATCAGAAGTAGGTGTATATAGAAGGGTTCGAGGTATGAGGGATTCACATAATTTTAATGTGTGATGTGAACGCTTCATCTGTATGTGCGTGACGCAAGTAGTACTCCGACCACTCTCGGTTCTTGTTCTTAATTTTTAGGGTGTACGGACGAGAGGGTGTACGGACTGAGCGACAGCTGTATGGTGGGAAAACGAAAAAATAAAAAAAAGAAGCAGTTTTGAACGGGTTCTCCAAAATACTATATGGTAGTTGGCAGCTTTTTGAACGACTCGTTCCTCCGCAAAGTGCCAAAGATAAATTATTGAAGGATTCATCTCCTGACAGATATATTGTTCGTTCATATATGATAACTTCATCTCGACACTCTTCACTCAGAATTTCTTTTTAAACTGATCAGTCTCACCATATTTACTCTTCTAGGAATTAAGTGTACGAAGAAGGTCCATTTGCCCGATAGTTAAACGGGTATAAAACTTTTAAAATGAAGGATAATTAGGATTGGTCTTGAATCTAGTATAAAACCACTATGATAGAAGCAAATCCTGAACTATTGATGAACAATGCACTCAGAGGACATATTGTGCTTCAATATGTGAACCAGACTGAACTACAATTTTCAGACATTCAAGGAGGCTCTTTTCCTGATCGAAAAACATGCATATTTTACCTTTCGCTTCGTAACTTAGTTGCTAATCCTCAATATCTCTCAAGTTGCACTTTTAATATTGAATTTGAAAGATTAATTTTAATATGCTATGTCGATACTCCAGATGTGAATAGCATTGAAGCGGTAAATAAATTCTGTTGTTTAAATGCTATATCTTTAATTCTTGCTTGGGATAACGCAGAGTTGGGTAGATATGTTGAAACAATCACAGTTTTACTCAAAGAAACTGGAATTGGGGAGTGCAATAATCTTGACTTTCTCACAATAACTTTTTCGACATTATCTGAAATAACATGTCTCAATAAATTAGATGTTTCGACTTTCATAAATATTTTCCCAGACTTACTGATTGTACTGAACACTTCCGTTCTTGGTTTTGCCAGTGTTCCTGGGATTGGTATGCGGAAAGCACAGCATATCACGTCTTTAGTTCAGAATGCCTTTCATTGAAATATTAGGAGACGTTATGTTCTTTTTAAATTTGCGATTTCCTTCTGCGTCAATCTTCTCCAAGAACCTTCAGGTAAATTTCCTAGCTCAAAGCTCCCAATAGAAATCCTACAAAGGTCAAGTACACGTAGACCAACCATTGCACAACAGCGTCGAATTTGTCTATTTTTACCCTCTGTCAACGTGAATGCAAGCACTCTAGGACTAATATAATCAACAGACATCGTCAAAAGAGCTTCACCGTCTATGTACAATTGTCCTCTCAAAAAGTCGATATGACCATTATGTACGTCTTCATCAACAGTGACAAGGTATCTTTTAGGAGTTGAACTGACATTTATCAGCTTTCTAGCCAAGGAACCATCTCCAGTGAATATCAGAAGCCCGCGACTCTCTTTGTCGAGACGTCCAACTGTGCTCAAAGTATTCAAAACTTCCTGTTCACATTTAAAATTCCTTTCGCTTTCATTTTTGTGCTCAGATAAGTGTTCATTTTCCTTGCAGATTAAAGCTAAGGCACTCGCCTTGACTTCCAACGAAGACATGCTCTCATATCCTCGAGGCTTATTCAAAACAAGTGTAACTTTTCTATCTAGCCAAGCTTGTCCAGCTTGAGTAACTTCTATGATGTCTTCTTCTGAAGCCTTCCAACCTTGCAAAACCACAGTATCACCATTGAGTAGAACTTGCTCGTTGGCAATCAAAATTTCTGCTTCACGCCGGCTACAAATACCGTTACAAGCAAGAAGTTTGCTAATCCTTTGCAAAGGAGCTGCAGAACTCCTCTCAGAACGATTGTCATGCAGAGAAGTTCCTTTACTCGAGGAATGGAAATTTCCTTGAAGTCTTTTTCTTCTGTTTGCTGAGTTCAATAGTATTTGACTAAAACTCAAAAGCTTAAACTGAGAGTTGAGTGAAAGCTGCATTATGTTTTTCAGCATATGGAGAAAAGTTTCTAATTCTAAGTTTGAATACTCGAAATGCCTCTATCCATAGCCTGGCACATCCTGTGTGAATGCAAAGTAACTTTCAAAATAATAAAAACGAATTTGTGCTTGCTTTTGAAGTCGGAAGGCGATGGAGTGGGAATGGGCTGTGGGGGTTCTGTTCTCACCAAGTGTCCTGCTCCTAACAACCTCAAAAACCCTAAATACAAAAAAAACGATGACATCCCCCAATGCTCCAGCCGAGCAGACCTCAGGCCCTCCTTTAGCGCTTTTTCCCTCCCACAACCTTCTAGTAAAGCGCACTAGCTCCGTAACTTTTTGTTCCCTGTACATTGTGTAAGTACGTGAGTTTGTCGCCTCGTCGCCTCGGCTCACAATTTCCCCAACGCAAGCGAGCAACGAATCTATGAATATTTCCCTCCGGTTAGTCGAGTCAACTTCTAAAATATTGAAAATAAGAAGAACACGAAAGATAAACAAAACTAGAGTGAGTGGGTATTTCCAGCGGTATATGTACTTTTTGAGTTCCATAAATATTAAAACTTTCACACCAGTAGCTACACTTTAATGGCATCGACTCCTGAAATCCGAATAACCGGCAAATCTCCCGAGGCAATTTTATTTAGAACTGGGGTAAAATGTTCTTAACCTTTTAAAGCAGGAATCAGAATCTATTCTTTTACAAATTCGTTCTAAGATTCCAACGAATGTCAGGTTCGATATCAACGTGTTAAGCATGTAAACTCATATTTTATGGAAGGACAATTGTGGGAAAAGAGACGTGCACTTCTTTCACAAGTGCTAGTTTTGTTGAGTCTTTGTATTTTAACGAACTTAAGACTGTTACTACTGGAAGAATACTTTTAACAAGCTTTGCCGTAGATTCAACGCAATCGTTTTTGAGAGAGTAAGGATACTTGCCTTCTTTTATTGCTCCTTATGTGTTGTTTTTTAATTTTAGCTATGGTATCATCTCCCCTGAAGTAGTATTTGTTTCAGACTATCAGGAAGAGGGCCGTGGACGCGGGTTTGGATTTTTTGTATATGTTCATTGCCCTTCACATATTCTCAAGTAAAAATTCGTGGTCATCACCACTTGGAGGATTATATTTTTCATTCAATTGCACTTGCAGGTATATTTTGCTATCTTGATAAGAAGACTGGAGAACATTGAAATAATTTTTTGCAGAGAAGCAAAGAATTTACCTTTTATTCAATATGTAATATGTCTTGCTGTAATCGAGGTAAGATATGGAGAAAGTGAGCAAGACAATTTCATGCTCATGACATAAATGTCTTCTTCAGGCTATAAGTAGGGAAGCTTCTTCTGTGCTGCTGGAAAATGGCATCACTTCAGGATTCATTGAAAATTTAAAAATAAAGTGGCCAAACGATATCTACTATAAAAATATTAAGGTTCGCTTAAAGAATTCGGTATTTTATCGTATATCTTATGATCTTATGCAAGATAGGTGGTATTCTATGTCATTCAAGCTACTCTGATGGCGTTTATCACGTCACGAATGGAATCGGATTGAATTTGAATAATATGGTATCATTTTAATGATTAATAAAACAACTTCGGCATGGGACACAAATCCATTTATCAAGGCACCAACAGCATGTATTAACTCTCTGCTGTGTTCTGTAATTGAAGGGTTTAAATACAAGGAAAAAAAATGGAGTAGGATTGATACTCTTTTCCGTTCTTTTTTATGCTAAACACTTCTGCTCAGATCCCCCAAATTTACTGAACTTAGAGAAAGTATTTCGTTCGAGAGATTTTGATGTACAAACTAATCTTTCTTAAGATAGGGAAGGAAAAATTATTAGCGAAGATACTAGGTAAAACAAGAAATGCTTTGGTTGAGGAAACAAATAATCATACTATTCAGAATATTTTGAAGATTACTATGAGATCTTCGATACCAAGGGTTTCAAAGCTTTAGAGGTACGAGAATCATGAAATGTTTTGGGGCACTAAGAAAGTAAAGCAGCCTCTATACTTGAGTCACTGGCTGCACTCGAGGCAAAAAGTTAATTTTAGAGAGTTTGATTCGCAAAAGTCTATAGCTCTGCAAATTCAAGGCCTGTCTTCGACGGGCTGCCTCCTAGCTGGTAGGAAACAGCGCTGAAGCATTGTTAGCTCTACTAATTTATTTCAATAGTGAGCGAAAGGGGAGAATGGTATGAGCTGAGCCCAGACGGTAACTCTTTCGACTTCTTTTCTGGGTTGATATGTAGGAAATTATGAAATTTAAGTAAAATGATAAAATATTGATCAGTGCATAGAGGTATTAATGCAGTTAAGCCGTAGCAGTTTTTGAAATTTACATTATGGATGCTACTTGGACCTTTTTTCAAGCAGTCTACTACACATTTTATGAAGTTTGATGCCTCCTGCCCCTGAACTGGGTACACTAGTGAAAATGATACCGATTGATGTGATTTAGATGGTTTATTACTCACAATCTTTGCGAAACCTTTCACCTCGCAAACTCTGTAAAATCCATTGAATAACTTATGAGCAAACTCAGGTGGACTGTTCGAACATTTACGAAACAGTCTTACCTTGCCCAGCTTCAAAATTATATGCGTCGCCACCGTGATGCGAAGAATCCAGACCGACTTCTTCATCTTCCGCACTAACGCGCAATAACTTAAGTGCCTTCAAGCTTCCGAAAACGATAGAGCACGTGAAACATACCCAACCTATAATTGCAAGTACACCGATGATTTGGTTTCCGAGTTGCTTTCCACCACCACCCATGAATGCACCATAGGAATCCTCATCTTTTCCATATACACTCTTTGTGTAAGACTTTTCAGCGAATAGACCTACTGAGAGAACGCCCCAAATACCGCAGAAGAAATGCACGGGAGCTGCGTCAAGGGGGTCATCAATCTGCAACTTCTTAAGTAGCGTGCTCGATCCGTAGTATACAAATCCTCCCACAAACCCAATGAAAGCAGCAGCCCATGGTTCAACAACAGGACATGGTCCCGTAATAGAAACAAGACCAGCGAGGATTCCATTTAAAGCTGGGAAGACGTCTGGCGGATTCTTTAAGGCAACGTGGATTGCTAGAGTTGTGCATCCCCCTGTTGCGGCAGCAAGCGTAGTCGTAACTGCGACTCGAGCTGCGTCACCCATGTACTCAAATGCGAGAGTACTCACAGGGTTGAATCCATACCATCCAAACCAAAGAATAAAAGTACCCAAGGCTGCCAGGACCGTCGAGTGACCTGGCATATCAACAACAGATCCGGCTGGCGTGAAGCGGCCGGTTCTTGGACCTAGAAAAATTGATCCCATGAGTGCTGCCGCACCACCTGTCATGTGAACAACTCCAGATCCGGCGAAATCCATGAACCCGTTGGCCTTCAGGAAGGGTTTTTCATCTTCACTTACCCATGCAGAAAGCCAACCTTCCGATGACCAAGCCCAATGAACTACAACAGGATATATAAAAGCTGTTAAAGCTGTTGTATACACTAGGTATGCCACAAATTTGCATCTCTCGGCAACAGCTCCCGATACGATTGTAGCAGCGGTCGCGGCAAAAGCCCATTGAAACATCCAAGTGGCAAAATAGGTGGGATTATTAGTTAATTCTTTCGTCAAGTCCATCATAAAAAAATCCTGAAAGAAAACATAATTTTAGCACGCAATAAAGTTGAAATGCTTGAAACTAACCTTTCCCCCGGCGAATTTGCCAGAAGAGTCCCCCAGAGCGATAGGAAATCCCATAAACCACCATATAAAGGCACCCAAACAAGCGTCGAGAACATTTTTTAGCAAAATATTCTTCGTGTTCTTTGCTCGAACAGAACCGGCTTCAAGCAGGGCAAAGCCACACTGTAGTTGGTTAGAAACATGTCGTTAGTGACTGTCTTACACGCGACGGAAAAGGTATCAATGGCGAAAAAGAAATATGTCTTTAATTAATTCTCAAATTGGAAAGAGGTGTATCGACACCATTTTTTTTGGTTTTAAATTCAGAAGGGGAAAAAGAAAAACTGAGGAAAAGGAAATCCCCGCGACCCGCGTTCATACCTGCATAAAAAATACAAGATACGCTCCGATTAACAGCCATAATATATCGAGATTTTCCTGTATTTCTTTTGTTGTAAGATCCGCCATTATTTTTTTGAACGCGTCAAGTATTTCACGAAAAGTTCCTGATTATTTTTTGAATTTTCGAGTGTGTAATTTTCCTCTTTTTGTCTTTGTTTGCGGAATAGAGTACAGGTGTACACTCTCAAGAACGCGAGGATAGATTAGGTAATTACTTGAAAGTAAACTACGTATTAATATCGATTGTGCAATATGATACTATTAACGCACAAGTTTCAGATGTAATACAATACCCCGCTGTTCATACGAGGAATTTCTGTGAAAGGACAACCGCCCCCAACTCCCTTTTCGCTCTTCTCGCCTTAAGCTCTTTCGAAAAACCCTAAAAGTGAGAGGGAACCTTCCTGATTTTTGACATAAAAAGTTTTGGAAGACCTCACTAAAACATTCTTAACTTTAATAATGAGTGAAAAAGAAAGCGCGTTCTATCGAGAACTCAAGGTAAAATATTATAATCCACTGTTCTGCCGTTATGAGTTCTATCCTTCTTAGGGTTCTGATCCCTTTTTCCTGATGGCGGGTCCGAACGTGATTCAGTCTGAGGAGCATATTTTTAAGATGTGTCGTCAAATTAAGCAAGTTACTGACAGGTAAGGGAACTGAAAAATCCATGCTCAAAATAATTACAAAAAATGGTATAGCGTTGGAATCAAGCTAGTTTTTAAGTCAAGTTTCGATAAAGCAAATCGAACGAGCGCGAAATCCTTTCGTGGACCGGGAATCGATGAGGGTTTAAAGGTACTTCATTCTGGATTTAAAGAGTTCATTATTGGAGAGTTCCCCAAAATTTAGGTTCTCCAAGCTGTTAAAACAGCTTTTGATGTTCCAATAATCACTGATATTCATGAGTGTTTTCAAGCAGAACCTGTCGGGTACTTTCCAAATTTTATTCAACATTTCATCCCTAATCTACGTTTGAAGACGAGTAGCAGATATAATACAAATACCTGCATTTTTATGCCGCCAAACCGATTTACTTGTGGCTGCCGGTAAGACAGGAAATGTCATCAGCATAAAGAAGGGTCAATTCTGCGCAGCTTCAGTGCGTTTTTCTTTATATATCGTTCTCCGATTCACATCTTTGATTTAGGTAATGAGGAACTCAGCAGATAAAATTCGAGGCACTGGAAATCCAAATGTTTGCGTGTGTGAACGTGGGACCATGTTTGGTTACAGTGATTTAATCGTTGATCCAAGAAATCTTGTGTGGATGAGAGATGCAAATTGTCCAGTGGTGCGTGCACGCAAGCCTTACAATTTTGTTTCCTTTAACTTTTTTTTATAGTTGGCTGATATTACACACTCGCTTCAACAGCCAGCAGGACGGGCAATTGGGGAGGGTGGTGTAGCAAGTGGAGGGCTGCGCAATATGATACCTACGATTGCACGCACTTGCGCTGCAGTCGGAGTCGATGGAATTTTTATGGAAGTTCATGATAATCCTGAATCTTCTCCAGTTGATGGTCCAACTCAGTGGCCTCTGAGAAATTTCAGAAGCTTGTTGGAGGAGATCGTTGAGATTGCTAAGGTCTCTAAGGTAAATTCTCAATTAATATACAAGTTTCACATTCAAATAAATTGATTACACAATTCAGGGAAAATCCGAATTTGACATTGATCTCACACCTGTTGGAGAGGAATTTTAATGTTTGATCCCTCTCTCACCTCAGGGCATTTAGCGAAAGACAACTATTATTTGAAATATTTACTATATATTTTTCCTACCTAAGGTACAAATTAATGTATTTTCAAAAGATCGTTTCTATGGAGTGCTTCTATCATTTCCATCTCTAAAACCCAACTATGGACTATATTTCCACTATTCCGATGACCCCCGCCTGTATAATAATGATATCTTGCAGATAACCCAGAGTCTCCAAATCCGTAGAGATCTATGTCCTTGCATAACTGGAGTAGAACAAATATTGCTACAAATCCACTGGATGGTGTGTGACCACCCGTATAAGGCCCGTATCCATGGGTGCAAAGGAGCCTGCGATACTCATTTAACAGCCACTTCGCAGCAGTCACGACTCTTGGAGCAAGTAACAGAAGTCGAACGTCCATACGCTTTTTCTGCAGGGCTGAATAGACAAAATTAAAATTTTCTACCGAAGTGCGTGATATTATCAAGGTAGCATCCATTTCTAGGGGGATGCTTCTAATTTCCCCGAGGCGGATATTTACTCTTGAATCCAAGCTACCGTCCTTGTTCAACTTCACATTTTTTGCGTAAATATTTGTCCAAAGTGCATTCAGAACTCGAAAAGTAGTTCTATTTCCAACAAATTTCTCGAAACCTTTGGTTGGAGCCTGGTTGAAGCGGATTACGATATCGTGCTCATTTATTTCTTTTCCAAAATCAGCAGAAAGTAGACTCCCACTGTTACCAACCAAGGCACAGCGATCCCAAGCGTATTTCGACCAAATTTCTGTTGCATTCGCTGCAAAGTTTCTTGATTTGAAGACGGTTGAGGAATGATACCGTAGAAAGTTAGCCTTGTGAATGAATAAGTTCTCTTTCCTTAGATAACCACGTTTTCCCATCCTACTTCTATCAAATGGCATTAATATGGGGAGTTCATCAATTCCAGGTTTTTCCGTCTTCTCTGTCTTACAAGAAAGTTCAGTGGGAGCACCAGGTATTCCATGACTACTATCTCCCTTGGAATTCGAGTGAGATAGTTGAATGTGAAAACTGACTAGCCTGACGACACCAAGGACAAGGCAGATGAGTAAGGTATTATTCTTTGCAGTTACGTGGAATAGAAAAACCATTATTTATTACTTCGCGCCACCACTCATTCCAAGATTTTCCTGTTTCTCTCAATTTTCTGGAACACATAATCTGGTAATGGAGCGAAAAAAAAATGCTGAAAGTGGGGTTCGAACCCACGCAGACGTTGTCTACCAGAAATCTTGAATTTTTGTCAAGAAGCAAATTTTACTTGAGTCTGGCCCCTTAGACCACTCGGGCATCCCAGCTCTATAACCTACTCACTTCAAATTTAAATATATAAACATAAATGTTTTGAAAAAACAATGAACGACAGCATCGAAAGAAAACGAAGAAAAATAAAACTGTTAAAACAGTTATGCATACGATAGTCGACGTTTCAAAAGAGAAAGGTACAATCCATCTTAAAAGCTCTTTGAGAACTAAAGAAATAAGCACTCTTACTGTTGTTCTATTAGTGTTTCTTCTTCGTTTGTCAGCTCTTATCTCGACAGATTCACCTTTACTGTACTGTTATTTAACATATATTACGTCAAGTTCAATTTAACCGGAGAAAAGGTAAACATTTTCATTTTTACCTGAGTTTTTAGTTGGATAATCCAATATTGAAGTTTTCTGGACACTTGAGTCGCTCCCTACTAATACTATTTTGCAGAGACGTCATGTTAAATACAGAGTGATGATTATGCTGTTCTGTGATGATACAAACGAGTGACGCCGTTAGAAGTAAAGTGTTTTTCTTCAAATTGAAGTAAGGTCAAGACAATGACAACTGGAAAGGAGCTAGTATTTATTTTTCTCTGGACTTTAACACGCTGTGTCGCAATTCAACTCAATTTATGGGATCAAAGTTCTGAGAATTGGAAGGTAAAAAGGTATCTATATCTATTCTTTAGCTATGATTAATCACATCCTAGGACTTTGATTGTGCTTCTCAACGTGGAACATGTTTAGCAGTCGAAGTTAATTCGGGAAATTATAGGTACTGTATTTGCTGTGAATTCGATTTTGTAGAGGATATTTTTTTTTGCATATTTACAGAGTAATGTCGGCCTATATCGGTAAAGGAACGAGATTGACTATTCATACGAATAGCATTGAACATAGAAGTGAAAGTAATATTACGGTATACTCATTTTTAATTTGAACTATCATCTTATATCCTTCTTAAATTAGATATTTGTAAAGTCAGGAGAAATTCCCACACAAAGAAATAATGATTTTAAGGTTTCTTGAACTTGGCATAATTATTTTGCAATAACTCCATTCCAGCTCAGTGGGAGAGACCCTGGATTTTCTCAATTCAGTTGCTACGGAGTAATGCTATACTGGCAAATACAACTTGACGAAAGCATTGTTTCACGGAGAAATGTACCAGCTTTTCTTATGAGATCGAGTTTTATAATTTGAAGTTATATAGAAAGTGAATATCGGAATTACTCTCACTGTTGATGAGTGCATTCAAAAGGTAAACGAAGCAGCACTGAAATTCTCCACTTCGGATTTTTTGAACATTTTGAGAACAATGATTAATTTTTCACCTCTACAGAACTACGAGCAAGCTTGTCCGACAAAGTGGCTAGCTACATCTGGTGGATGGTGTCAACCTCCAGAAGAGTATAAGGTTATTTTTCACATGATATTCAAACAACTCTAATCAAAAAGTTGTTAAGGGTCCATGTCGCTCTCAAAATTATTTTGGAACGCAGAGGGTTGCAAATGGATTCAGTGTTCCATCTTCGTGGGAATACAAAATGCTTTGGTCAGAACGGTGTGGAGCAGATTGGCCATGTGATGTTTTTGTTTCCAGTAAATGTGCTCTACTTCTACATAATCTTTACCAAGGAAAATGGAAAAAGTTAAATCATAAGAAAGAAATAGTAAGGGAATTAAGTCGATTTTGAATTTCTGCTACAATCAATTAATGCAGAGTGATTTTGGTTCATTTCAGCTTTTACCTGCTGATAGAAAAAAGAATGTATATCTTTTCTTCGTAGATATTCCTCCAGGTATTCTTTAGTTTCTCCCTTGGAATTTGCCAAATTTTGCCTCACAGGGTCTTCTGTTTTGATTAAAGTTATTCCCACACTGGAAGCACTTCTTACAAAATTTAAGGTATAAGGTTTGCAGAAAAGGAAATGCACTCTGATACTTATTTGAATGCCATGAAGGAAGCAAGTACAACTGTTTCTGGCAAGTCTGATTTGATGATGTCTGGTCTGATTCAAGAATTAATATTTTGAAAATTTTTTACGTACTTTCTAGTTTCACAAAGTGAAAGTGAGCAATATAAAAGTGAAGAAGGTTTGATTTCATGGCAGAAAAGCATGAGGGTAATATCTAATTAACTGTTGAATTATCCGTATCAAAAATTAAATATCCAGGGTGGATTACTCCACGTATCTCTCGCTAATTTTGACTGTCCTCAATGGTCACGATTTTTCTTCGCAGTAAGGAACTTGAACAAGTTTACAGAAACGGTGAGAGCAATTTTTCATCTACATGAAAGTTTTGTAATTTGTTAACACATGTCAGATAAACTTATTTGTTGAAGGTAAAGTCAGTGAAGCAGTTGAAAGCAATGGTTCTAGGAGTGTGGATATTATTGCGCGATGTAATTAAAGATATTGTAGCTTCCCAAATTATGAAGTATAAAATAAATTTAGTTTTATATTAATAATTAATATTAATAATAACCGCTTGATAAAGTATCAATCTTCGTGATTCAACAACTTTCCAGCGGAAGATTGAATTTAGAACTAACTGGGTAAAGACAATTTTTCATTTCGCCTCCAAGACTGGAAATAGTAGTAAAAGAAATCGCAATATATTGCGGTTTGTATAGTCCCACTGATCCAAACAATCCATTGCCGATAACCCGGCTCTGTGAGAAAGCGATAAATCCAGTTTAATAGGTAAAGCGCCCTATACCCTCCGAGTAAGAATACATAATTTCCCGTAAGCGTATCAACATTTTTTGTACGTTGCAATAAAACAAGTTGCGGTAGAATAGCGACAGCTTCAAGGTAGATGGAGAAAGTCCATAAAATTTCGGTTATTGTGAACTCATGATTTATGAATATTCCAAGTAGGAGGCAAGGCAGTATCAGAAATATTACTCGGAACGTATCTTGCTCCCTATCATAAGTTTGGCTGACAACCCTGTGAAAACGGATATACCAAATGATGCACGCGCTAGAACCTATAAAAATCAACTTCATTATCGTGTTATACAAACTAATGAAAGAAAACAATAGATCGAGATATCTAGTAACAAACACGATCGCATAGAGTTCTTGTGTTTTGAGAGAAACTCCAGAACAATTCTTTGTTGCATGGATTTTAAGAAGGAGGACCTGTGCAGCGTTCATTAGAAAACTCTTCTCAAAGTATGGTCATAAAAATACTCACTATTATACTTAGTAAGTGCGTCATATCTCCGGCTGAAAGTAGTGAGAAAGAGTGTTAGTTTAAAGGCTCAGCAAAGTTTGTTGCCTGAAAAGGTAAAGTAGCAGAAACATACCAAAACGAAAAATGTTCATCTTCTTTTGAAATCAAGGCGGGGAAATTGAAAATTGGAGATATTTTTCTGAATGAATAGCTCGTATCTAAAAATCTATCAGTGTGGAATCTCGGATACTACGAAATTTATTATCAATCACAGACAAAATTGTTGATAGCAAAGCGTTCGTTTAAGTTCACGTTAACCAGTCTTCAACTTTCTCGGACTGTCCAGTTATGGAATTTGGAAGGTTTCCTGGGAAAGAAATTATAAAAAAATTGACACCCTAAAGACAACAAATCCCCCTGAACCGAAAATCCGAAGCAGGCACACAGAAAGACAGAATTGCGGCTCCAAAAAAACTCACGAATCTTAGGCCATGAGAGTCTGTACGCATGCCTTCGGCCAGTTACACGCACATTGTAAAGATAAATCTAAAGAACAGTTACAATATACCAATCTGTTCAGAATTCTTCTTCGAAGCCTACTGTCGTTCCATATTGGTCCAAAGTTCTTGAAAATCTTTTCATCTTCAAAGAAATAACCATGACCCAAAACTTTTCAGAACAAATCTCGGAAGTGAGAGTCACTCTTAACAGGTTGAATCAAGTCAAGAAATCTAAGTGTAAGACTTGTTCCTTCTTCAAGGATGCTTTACTGAAATGGTCTGAGCTGAATTTTCGGAAAGATTTTATCGACTATGTTTCAGAAGTTCGGGAAATTTCAGAGACACTTCCACAAATATTGCTCCATCAAGATGTTCTCGTCCAATCCTTGTTAAGGCGTTTTTGTATTCAATCCAAGAACTCATTTGAGGCTCTTTTTGACTTATTAGAAGCAATATCACGGGATGTTGGTAGAGAATTTTTGAAATATTTTCCTGAAGCTATGATTAAATTTGAGAGTTTAATAAAGGAAGGCGTCGAGCATGAACCTGAGATTCTTAAACAACTATTTACTTGCTTTGCACGCCTGTGCAAGTTACTTCATGAGGATTTATCTCGTGATATTTCAGGAACATTGCGAATTACGAAGAATTTAAGGATGCACAAATCAGCAAATATCCGTTCTTTCACCGTTCAAGGACTTGCTTTGATCTTGAGGAGAGCCACACAAGTCCAAATTTCGATTGGAATTTTAAAGATTCTACGAGAAATTGAAGGTGATACTGGAAAAGATAAATTAGAAATATCTAATTTCAACACTGCGAGTAGCGTGAAATGCGAAAGCGCCGGTGCACTTCTTGCTGAGACAGTTCGTGGCGCAGCTCATGGTCTACATTCCACCTCCACCAAAATTTTTACTGTGATATTTGATCCTGATACAGAACTCTTCGCTGAATCCCATTTATTCGAAGTAGCAAATGAAATGTTGCGAAAAGTTTGCAGCTTTGGACGGAGGGGAAGACTTGGAATATTATGGGACACCTTACTTTCTGCTATTCGAACGAACCTTCAGAGTGAAAAAAGTAACGCAAATAAAATAAATTATCACATGAAATTGGTTTCGATGATGGTGAAACACAACAATGGATCTGCTGTCGAAAACTTTATGCCTATCTTTGAAGTTTTTGAACTTACTCTCGAATTCTATTGTATCTCAAAGGTTATGAATCAAGATGACTCGATACAGCAAACTCTATTCGAACTCATTTTCAATATATGTGATGCACACAATATTGTGTATGGATCAAGTGCTGGACCATTTAAAATGGCAGAAAGGGCGATTCAATGGGTGAGGTTGATTTCGATCGCCTCTTCCCACTCAATTGTAAAGTATCTAAAAGGTCTAAATCAGAGAGCAAGACTCCAAAATCCTGCAGCAATGAATATGCTTAAAATTTTTACCTCCGTTTGTTTGGTCAAATTTTTAGAAGAAGTATCAGACGTTGGTATTGCAATTACTTCTGAATCGTGCCGAATATTATTGGAGTGCAATTGTGTCGACAGAGATTTTTTGGTCGAAAATGAAATTAATCATGTGAAAATTATCAACATATTACAAACGCACCAATCTTGTGTTTATCCTCTGAGTGTTCTATGGGGCGCTGTACGAGTTGCACCGTTTTGTGTGGAGTTTGAAGCATGCCACTCCATTGTTGAAAGCATACTAGATTACGCTCTCACAAAGTTAGAAACTTTACAAGAAGAAAAGAAGATTACTGAAGATGAAGCAATCAAACCTACTTTTGCAATTCTAGTAGCGGGACTTCAAGCTCTTGTGACTCTAAATAAACTTTCAAATGTTACTTCTCAGTATGCTGAAACCATCTATCCTCGTTTGTTTTTCAGGGTAATTAAAATTTCACGGCTTTATTCAGGACCGTTACTATGTGCTACAGAGCTTCTTGAATCCAAGCATATGCTGAATACTAGTATGATCTTTTTGAAAGCAGCAATTCCAGAAAATTTTGGAGGACTTACTTCATCTAATCGCCACGTGCGATATGCTAACCTCAAATATTTGAGTGTTTTAATGGTGGATGAGAAAGAAAAATCATGGATGGTAGTGAAGGATATACTTTCAAAATTTTGCATTTTGAATGCACAAGACCCAGGAAAAAGTACCAAGCTCCTCTCCAACTTGAGGCAATATGAAGTTATGCTTCAGGCTGTCTCTCGATCTCTGAGTTCCACTACTATTCCACATCAATCTATAAAACTAATAATGAGTGTATGTATTGGTGCTTTAAATATTAAGCTTTCTACATTGTGGCCATCCATAATATCGACCCTGGGAATGCTTCTTAATATGTACGCAGAGGCTCGCGAAGTCTTTATTTTTCATCTCGAAGAAACACAGCTGGAGTGCAATTTGGAGCTAGTAAATAAAAACGAATCGAAAATTCCGAACTTAGATGTTCAAATAGATGAAATCGAAGTGCAAGAATTTATAGCACTTCAAATTAATCAGGTAGAGTATGGATTAAATCCGTGGATTCGGCTTAATTTACTCTTAGATACTCTTTCCAAATTTTCGTTCTCGGATAGTGTTTTTTATCATCGAATTTCAGCCGAGTTCTTAAAATACACAAAGTGGGAAATCAATACTAATTGTTTTGCTTGGAAGACTGGTATGCAAAAATGGCTTCATTCTTTTGATAATTCACTTAGAGGAGGTTATAGCTTTCTTGGATTTCAAGAGTGTAGTGAGATTTATTGTAAGCTGCTGGAGATGCTTCAATCAAATGATCCACAGTTAGCATGTTTGGCAATCCGTTGTTTAGGACATTGGGATTTCCCATATCTTACACGCGATATTATTGTTCATCTACAAGCAATTGCTACTCCGAAAACGACTAAGCAAGCTCTCACAAGCTTATGTTTTCCAGGACATGTGTCAGAGCAAAAGCTTGGTATTACTGTGATAGAAAAACAACATCGATCGAAGATTGTGCCTCTTGTTATTCAAATTTTGCTTCCACGCTTGCGCAAAGGTTCAAGTAGAAATATTTCCATCCGTAAGGCTTCATACTCATGGATGGCAGAACTAGATTCCAGAGAGGTTCTTCCATTGATGCGTACGTTTTTCTCAATTGTAATTCATAATCAGTTAGTTTTAGATGATATGATTCATCTGGCAATTGAAAATGATTTCAGGGAAGAAAGTTGTCTTGAAACGTGCCTTGACTTCTCAATGTTGTCAATGAAATCCATTAATATATTTTTTAGAAATTTGGAGGATTTGTTGTATTACTTGGGTGAGCATGTACTCGAATATATACAAGTTATTGTGCCAATATCTATGAGGCTTATCTGTACTGTGGCGGGTATTTGTGAACATGAGAGGTTTATAAAAGTCAATAAAACAGCATCACCTTGTACTTCATATAATACAGATAGAGTGGATCAAAATAAAAATTGCATCTTAGATGCTACATTACATAGAGATGAAAGGAAACATGCAAGAAATGTTCGCACCTATTCTTTACGAGTGCTGGCAGATTTACTTATTAGGCATCCTCAATTTGAATTTCGTGTATACTTCAATGATTTGGTTTACATCATGAAACCGCTACTGCTTCGTCTTTCAAATGAGTGTAGTGCATCAATACCACCGGTTATTTTACAGCTCGTGAGATCTTTAGCTTCTAGTCATCATCTCTTGTTAACCTTTCTGAGTGTTGAGGAATCCACATCAAGCCTCAAGTTTGTTTGGGAGACTTTAAAATCCGAAGTCGCTTCTGAACAAAGTCGTGTCTTATGTTTAGATATTGCTGAGAGTCTTACGTGTCATACAGAAATTGACAATGTTGGAAACAAAAAGATGGCTAAACAGATCCTGATGAAACATTCAAAAGAACTGTTTGAATCGCTTCAAATACTTGTTTTACATCCTATTCAAAATCCAAATCGTGCGGGTAAATGGGTGCGAAGCCGATTCAATTTGAAGTTAGAACATACCTTCACATTGGTAAGTCGTTTGAGTCTTACCTTGGGAGGTAAAAATGCAGTTCATGCAACTATTGTATCTTTAGATAGACTCGCTACATTTCCGAGACTAGACGAAGGTATGCTATCAAAATTACTCTTGGGATTTTCTACAGCTTTTTTGGACTCTTCAGCAATTGTAAATCCCAAAGATATCGATAAATTCTGGGCATTGATAATTCCATTTCTAAGCAAAGTACGAAGTATCAGTGTGCGATCGGAAATAATTGATGCGCTTTCTGCAATAGCAAAGAATTTTGATTCTCTTTGGGTGTCGACAAAGATTCTTCGGAAACTGAATTCGACTGTGGAAAATAGTTTAGAGGAGGTTAATTTTGAAATGAGGCTTAAAGCTTATGAAAAATTGACGACGAACTGGTTTTGTGCAAATTCTCAACAAAATATGAAAGCAATTCTTTTTCAAGCTTTGCATGACTTAGATTCGTCTGACTTCGCTATTTGTCATGCTGCGCAGTCAACAGTTCAAAATTTCATCGATGCTCTTTCGATCCCTTCGTGTAAAGATACATTTACCTTAGTATATTCTGAAATAGTATTACCAGGAATCAAGAGGTCAATGAATAGCTCCGAGAAAAGTAAAAGATCAGTTGCTATTCATCTCGTTGGTCATCTTGCAAAGACACAGCCTCATTGCGCTCCCGGTTTGAGCGTATTGTCCAAAAGTGATTCTGAGACGGACTTTTTCATAAATATTACACATCTACAGTCGCATCGACGCACTCGTGCTCTAACTCAGCTAGAGAGTGCTTCTACATCGTCAGAGTGCCGTTTATCAACTGTTTTGGACTATTATATACCTATTGTCTTAATGTGTCTGGCAGATCCTGTATCAAATGTTGCAGCAACAGCTGTATCTGTAGTTCGTCAGATTTCATCGAAACTACCATGGCCTGCGTTTAAAGATATTCTGCGCAAACTATTTCGTAAATTTTACAGTGGCTACCTTCAAAATAGTGCATATTTACGTGCATTTGCTTCTGTTCTTGAAAATTTGGATCGCTTTTCGAACCTCGAAGATCAAGAAAAATTTCGAGATCTTTTTAAAGAATTTTATCCAAAATTAATAAAGTTTTTGCCGGATCGTGAGAATGAGATCGGATCGATTAAAAAAGAAGTATCTCCTGCGCTGGTTCTTTCATGTGCACATATCCTCAGCTTTCTTCCAGAGCATGAATTGAAGATACACCTTCAAAGACTTATATTGCTGTTGTGCGTAAGTTTAGTTGATCGATCCCAAGGCATAAGGGATGCGGCAAGAGTGTCGTTATCAAATGTCGCTAGAGTTTTTGGAGCTCCTTATGTGCCGTACGTTATCAGAATCCTGCGTGCTCAACTTCTAAATGGTTTCCAACTACATGTCCTCGGGTCAATAACTTATGATATTCTAAAAGTAACTACTTTAGAGGCACAAAATGTAGAAGTCGATGCTTTTCTCCCAGAAGTGTTACCAATACTAGATGCAGATATTTTTGGTGAAGTTTCTGAAGCACGAGAGATCGCAAAAATTACTGCAAAGATTCCAGAAGCTCGTCACTCACGGTCGCTTGAATCCATTGAGCTGCTTTCTGTAAGAGCGTCTTTCCCTGCTTCAATGCCAATATTGCTCTCATTGGTCACCAGACGTCTCCATGACTTTGGAAATATTCAAAGTAATCGTAAGATTGAACAGATTCTGTTTTCTATTCATAAAGGTATTTTAGTCAGAAAAAATCTTGAAGGGAAAGAAATTCTTGTAGTGGCCAGATCCATTTTGTCAATTGATTCTTCTGCTGAATTTCTTTCCTTTGATAATATTGTTGCGGATGAAAATATATCTACAACGCAAGAAATCAATACTACTGTTATAAATAATAATCCTGTTATTGTTTTGTTTGCTTTGAGGTTGATCAAAGGTGTACTGAAGCACTTCTCAACAAAAAACATTCCGGATGGTGAAAGGAAGGAGTACTTTAATATATTAGAGGATATAGTTCCTGTACTATTTCGTTTGATGAACTGTGCGAATCATGAAATTCCTCTTCTATGTTTACAAATTCTTTCTGACTTGACGAATATGAGATTGAGTAAGTTTGAGCACAATCCAGATTCATTAATTAGGCGGATCCTTGCTCTATTGAATGCATCAGGTAGTGATCCACAACTTGCTCAAGATTGCCTTCGACTTCTCTCAAATCTAATGTCAAGATATGCCAATGTATCTCCGTCAAATGCTCAGTACCGTGTGGTTCTTGGTTACGCTTTTGATAACATAGAAGTCGAGAGTAGTACTTCAGTATGCCATTCTGTATTGCGTGCTATTTTGTCACGTCGACCACTTCTGTCAGAAATATATACAGGAATGGATGGGATCTGCTGTTTAGTCGCAACTGGAACCTCCGAGCATTCAAGGAAAATGTGTGCTCAAACTTTTCTCCAGTTTTTACTTGATTATCCACTTGGAGCTAGAAGGTTACAGGACTATTTAGAACAGCTTATTGCAAATCTGAAGTATGAGTGTCCTGTCGGGAGAGCATCCGTACTCAATACACTGCACGCCGTGATTTTGAAATTTCCAAAAAGTGTCTTGAGAGATACAGCAGAAGTTATGTTTGTTCCTCTAATTGTTCAACTGGGTACTGATGCCTCCAGTATATGTCGACGGGGTGCAGGGGAAACTATTGCTGCTCTTCTGTCGTGTATTAGTGAAGAAAAGGCTAACATCTTTTTAACTTGGTTACAGAAATGGTTCACAGAAGAGCAAAGTATGACGTTGAAGCGACTTTCAGTCCAGGTAATGAATGTAGCATTAGAAATTTGTCCAGAGAAGGTAATAAGTACGATCAGAAGCATTTGGCCGCAAATTCTTTCTGTATTAGAAATTCAAAATTTCAATAAAGATGAGAAATGGTTGCTCCAATACAATCTTTTATTATTTATCGAAAGATTATGGGTAGTAACACCTCAGTTTTTTAAATACCGAGAGATAAAAATAGAAAAGACAATTTTCTTAATAGTTCAACTTTTAAAACATGAGCATGAATGGCTTCAGTCATCATCGACGCGAATATTGGGTCAATACTTAAAAATGCGTGGAGATGATTATTCATTGAATTCGGAAAATCTTTCTTTTCAGCATGATGATGTTTACTTAGAACTTGCTGTAAATAATTCGATGCTACTATTCGAGAATAACTTCAAGAGCAGTGACATATCAATAGAGCTGGAAGTTTTAAGACAGAATGCAAAGAATATCGCGTCGATTACATTGCTATTTCTTTCTAAGAATGCTAGCTTGACCGAGAAGAGTACAGAAATGAGAGCAAACAAAGGAATCACATTTGTACAAAGAGTTGGCAGATACTGTATTGTGGCAAGTAACTGCATTCGTGAAGTGAGCATACGTTGTCTCGCTGGAATTATCGCTGGAATTGATGTTGAAATGTTGTTTTCTCATCCCAGCATCCTTTATGAGCTCATATTCCCGTGCTATATATGCATCGATCCTAAAGTTAACGGAATTTCAATCGAACATAGAGAACTTGCACTTGAAGTACTTCAGCTTTTACGAAGTCTTGTTGAGGACAGATATTTTAACGAAGTATATACCTCCGTGCAGTCCAAGCTAAAGTTTCGAAGAAAATGGAGGAAATAAGTGATTTGAAGAAGTTTGCAGAGATAAAATATGTATAGCCATTCTATAAATTGTAGTGGTGGGAATCAAACAAGACTTTTTTTAGAGCTTTTACTCGTTTATGCAAAAAGTGGAAGAGCCTGAAGAGGAGGTGATAACGTGCTATTGCTATTCAATATACTAATAACCAAGCTTAGTTGAAGAGGGTGAATAGAACTAGCAAACTTTTGTATTTGTATATTTATTAAGTACATAAAATAAACTCAGCTCACGCAAAGAAAGTAAAAGGAACACTTTGTGATGGTTATGTAACTTCCGTACTGAGAAAAAGGTAATGCTTTGAGAATCTAATCACTCTTCTTTGAAGATTTATTGATTAGTGACTTGTGAATGTGTGGGATGACACCACCACCCGCGATTGTAGCTTTGATAAGGGTATCGAGTTCCTCGTCTCCACGAATTGCAAGCTGCAAATGACGTGGGGTGATACGTTTGACCTTTCGAAAAATTATAAGTGGAATACGTCAGGAGGTGCTATCTCGGTACCTTCAAATCTTTAGAAGCATTCCCGGCAAGTTCGAGAACTTCTGCCGTGAGATACTCTACGGAACATTTAAATAAAACAATTTATTCACATATATGCGCGCACCTAAAATGGCAGCTGAGTAAACTGCAGCAGTTGCGCCTACACGGCCGCCAGAAGCAGCACGATTCTGTAAAAACAGGAATTAAAAATTGTGTCAACGGTCGAAATTTTTAGGCGATTTGTTTCTGAAATCATCACTCGACAAGATCGTTCGTGATGCTAGCAACGTAATAGAACTAGAACTACAACACTGGCAATTACCTTGAGAAAACGGTGGATACGTCCAACTGGAAATTGTAGGCCAGCTTTTACAGACCGGGAAGTTGGTTTTTTCTTGTCCCCCTTTTTATCGGACATCGTTCCTTTCGCCCCTTTCCCCGAAAGTCCTTTTCCTGAAAGTCCTTTAGCACCTTTACCTGACATGATAATATCGGTTTAAGATTGTCTTAGTTTTTAAATAGTGTTGTTAAAGCGCAGAAGTATTGGCAAAGCTGCGCGCAACTTTTTATGTTTTCTTCTTGTGAAGTCAAATTAAGTTGAAAGACGAAATGTGTTGTAACTGTTTTGACTGACTTGACTGTTTACTGTTTTGCTTGTTTACTATGATTTTTGTTGATTTGTGTTTTATTGTTATTTCTATTATGCCATGTGTTTAAGAGATTATGGACGACGGAATTCCTAAGGGCGTGATAGGGGCGATATTTTCAAAATTCAAAAAATTACAAAATTTTTTGGATTTTTGTTTTCACCGCACCGAGCGGAAAAAGGGAAAATCGGTCGTCGTAACTTCGTAAACGGTGTATTGTTTTCTTCTTTGTAAAGGTCAAACAAAGTCTACGCACTCACGATAGATCCGTCCCTCGATATCGTTTAATCTTTATAGGGTTGTACGTTCAGAAAAGAACAAGACTGAGGATCAGCACGATTTGTGGAATTGGATGATACAGTTACTCAAGCCCGATTAGAGTTTTCAAAGAGACTCTTTTTTTTATAAGCACAAAACGACCAAAAATTCCATAAAGCTAAATTCACACCATTCTCACAGAAAAGATTTAAAAACAATAACACAACATAGTCTTCACGCTCCTTTATATTCGTCGTCAGAAAAGATTTCGAAAAAAATCAATTATCAAGAGGTGCTGCTTTTCACTAGAAAGTAAGGAGTCGCATGCGGGCTACTAAGCGGATTTCTGATCCCCGTCCTATCTACGATGAGGATTATTTGGACATCAGCAAGGGGAAATTTAGTTCTTTTTTGAAAAAGAGAGGGTGCACAATCAACTCGTTAGATTCTTTCGGAAGTTATTCCTTCAAAAGTGCAATTGCCGTGTTTCACTTTCTACTGAACCAACTAGATCAAAATTTGAAGTTTGGTCAAAAAGCCGATGAAGATTTACCGCTTATATTGAAATCCTTGAATTATCCTGTCATAATTCCGAAGGATACTTTTTTTCCTTTCGTGGATAAAAGTATTTCTCCTTTCCAAACAGTTATAAGTAGTTGGGTGGTAGAGCTTTGCGATTATGTATCACTGTGTCAGAGCAGAGATAAGGCACACTTTTTTAAATTTGATTGTACAGAATTAATTGTAAATTGTAGGAGTTTAACGGTGAATTCAATACAAGTAGCATTGAACTATATGAGGTAGGCAAAGTTACATTCTATTTTTCATTAATAATAAAAAGCTCAACAATTCAGACTTTTTTGTCTGGCGATGAAAGTTCCGGTTTCACATCAGAAATATGCAATCGTATTGGATCAAATTATTCCATGAAATTTGCCTCAATGCGTAAGAACGTTGAGCAGATTTTACAGGTAACCTTTTTATTGGATAATTTGCCAAAAGATTTAGCTGAGTTCTTTTAGGATAACCAAAAATTGCGTAGTCATATATCTAGCTTGGTTCCTCAGTCTAAGTTGTTGCATTCATCAAAGGTATACCGGATTTATCTAGCTTTGATTGGGCTTTGATTTGAGTATTACATTGTAGAAATCTTTTGAGTCTACTAAAACAACTCTTAGTAACAAGATTTTGGCTAACGCAGAAAAATTATCGTACATAGGTACCCTGCGAATTAGAAGCGAACGAGCATGCAAAGCTACGAAGGTAGAAAGGACTCTTAGATTTGAGACGTAAAAAATAACTCTAACATGTACTATTTAGATTAAGTTATCAACACGTGCCTCTGAAAATTTTACAAGAATTAATGTTCATGTAGAAAGAACAGATCAAGAATTAAAGGTATTCAGAAAGTATTTTTCATATGTTTGCTGATTTTTATTCTCAGATGATTGAAGTTCAAAAGTTAATCAATGCATATCATGGGAAAGAATCTGAACTCTCAGTAGAAATTGAAGAGATGCACGACAAAAGAAACATAGATTTAACTATTGATGATCAGATCAGTAGATACAATATTTTATTGTTGAAAGTTCCCAGATGCAACGTTGCCGCTAATATTAAATTTCAACGGCCGCTCACACGAAATCTCAAGGACCTTTCAGTGAGTACTAAAATTCGGGTAGGACGTTCAATTTTTTCAGAAAATAGTACATTTATCATATTTTAACAGGCTGAAAGTGGGTTGAGTAACATGCTTTTATTATTGCACGAAACTTTGAAAAATATTTCATATTCTATAAGGTGAGAGATCGCCTTGGATTTCAAGATATTTCTTAATCTTTGACAGAGGACTTGAAAATGAAGCTCTTACGACTCAAGAAAATTATAAAATGTTGAAAGAAAGTATCTCTCAGAAGTACACCTTTGAAATTTCACCAAGCATTACTTAACTTTTGAGTACAGAAAAGAGACAGTATACTCCATTCAACATAACATTCGTTCCAAAGAACAACAATGCGAAAACGAAAGATTACGAGTGGAGCAAGTTGTCGATTCCATCACAAATACTGCTAAAAATTCTGAGAACGAGGTAATTTTTCACAGCTTTTTACATTGCTCTTTTTGTTGCAAACTTGAAACTTCTTTTTCAGATTGTTTCACTACGAAAACTTCTTTCAAAAGACTTGAGTATCTCGGAAAAACAAGTAAAATCACTACAGGTAAAACGTGGGAAACCAAAGTGTTCTTATTGCTTATGCATTTCTGAAGGTGCTTTATATGGACCTCAAATTATCATGCTCAAGCGAGAAGACAAAAGTACAACACCAAATTCTTACAGCTCTGGATAACATCATGAGTCACAAGCAATCTATTCAAAATCGACTAGCGCAATAGAGCGTAAATTTAATATATTTTGTCTACAGGCTTGGATATTGAAACGGGTCCTAAAACATATTTCAACACTTTGTTTTCTGTCTTATTCTTGATTCCCATCACTTGAATAACCATCCTGCAATTTTAGTTCATGCTTTGTAGGAACCTGATCCAAGATCTTATTACATTCACGCGTGAAGGAAGATTTGGTTGATGCTGATATTTGAATACTGTCTTCAAAAGCGGGACCTTTTCCACTAAATTTACGGAGTTCATTCAATGAATCCCAGTCAACTCTTGTAATTCCATATACTCTCATAAAGCGCACTGCATCTTGTATTCCACGATTGTTCAAGCCCCCAACATGTTTTGAAAGAAGTGGTATCGTTGTATATGATCGAAGTAAAGGAATATAATGTTGTCTGAGTACATTAGAGCTGGATTTAAGTGCTCCTTTACTTATCATATGACCATGCATTTCATTCAGTAGACGCCGCATTTTAGAACTTGAAGAATTCTTACCGAGCCAAGCAGGAAATCGGTGAAAATTACGTTCACCTGGAAATAAGTTGAAAGTCTCACGAACTCCAGATACGATTGAAGAAGGAATAATGCACGCTAAGAGATTACTGCAAGATGCAAGCTCCCAAAGTTGTTTTGATCGAACCAGCGAATAGACCAAGTCACCATCAGATAACGCACAGGAAGCTGCACCTAAAAATATGAGCCTTTGAAGATCCGAGCAACAGTGTGTTGGCCTCATTTGGGGAAAGTTTTCCTGTATATACAATGGAACTAAATCAGGCTCGTTGAAACATAATGCTATACGACGGTCAATGGTTTGGCTTGAAGCACCATATCCCATAAGTACATCTACAATTGAAAGTACTCCCAAATTAATATCTTTCAGTTGCTTTCCACCAGAAATTGAGAGTGAACCTGTTCTTAGCTTTCTCAATTGAAGCTGATTGAGAATCAGTCGAATATCTCCATTACATGACTCAATTACAGTATCCAACTCATTAGATTGCATGTGAAAATTTTCTTCTTTCATAATGAGGGACAAGCGTCCATGTATTTGTTGCTTTGTAGGTCGCTGAAAGTTGAGTTCAAAACAGTGATTTTGCAAAGCCTTTAACTTTTGTGAATAACGATCGTTACAGATACAAATTATTGGAATTTTCGAGCGTTTTATCGTATCAATGAGGTCAGATATTCCACCACGATCGCCTGCACTCATTCCATCGACTTCATCCATTATTAATACTTGATTTTTATGAATCGTTGTTTTCAAAAAATTGAGACCCCGATTAGTGACCAATTCTTTGACTTGGTTTGAAGTTGAACCAGATAAACCTGTTTGAACATCCTTTGAAGCTTTATTTCTTGAATCGCTTGCGTTTACTTCCATGACACTAAAACCAAGTTGCGTGCAAACTATAATAGCGGAAGAAGTCTTGCCTATACCTGGAGGACCACTAATCAGCACGGCTTTACACTTGTTTTTCTTCTCTTTATTTCCTTGTTTATTTTGCCACTCAAGAAGCCATCGCCGCAGATCGGCTACGCACCTACCATTCCCGATCAGCTCTGAGATTCGAGTTGGCTTATACTTATCAGCCCATAGTTGCTTTGATTCGCTTTGTTTATCTTCAAAACACTTCAAAGTTGTCCTGTCAGACTTAACCATGTTATTAGGAATTTTTAGACTTTCGGCTCCGCTCAAACCATTTTTTATTATTCTTTTGTCCAAAGTTGTCACAAATAGCTATTTTCATTCAACGAGCAGATGTGTCGTTGATAATACTAGAATTCAAGTGGAAAATATTTGTTACCAAACCTCATACTACAAAGAACACAGTTGTTACCAGGCAAAAGTCCCGTGTCCGAATATGCAAAAGCACAGTTCAAATTATTCAGCGAAGTCGGAAAATGCGAAACTTTCAAACTATACCACTTTCCCCGAGGACAGACAGTGAGACAAAAAAAATCACCCATTAATGGTGACAGCTGATGAGGACAAAAAAATTGAAAAAATAAAAAAAAGAACGCAGGAAAACAAAACACAAGAATTTATGATCATACGGTAGTTACTCATCATGATCATATATAGAAGTCTACGGTAGACGTAAATTAAAAAAGAAAAGACACTCCTTTTTTTTACAGTTTGACCTAATTCCTCACGAACTATGCGACAGCCGACACCAACTTCGCGCGGTAGAGGGTTTTCTGGTCGTGGCGCTTCAGGACGTGGGTTTGGTCGTGGTGCGTCTGGTCGTGAAGAAGCCATCCCCGATGAGCTAGTCGGTAACTTTCATTTATGCTTGTTTTTATCGCTTTAAAAAGTCGTTGCTTCAGAAATCGGTTCCTATTCGCATGCGTGTGAAGGAGAAATCATATGCAAGCTAACGAATCCAAAGGTATGCATGGATTACTTTTCAGTGCGAAATTCAATTTGAAACGTGCCTTTGAGATACCATATTTTAACGGGACCATATTTCTGGAGAATAAAAGTAAAGTCGGAAAGGTAGAAGAGATATTTGGCCCAATTGATAATTCAGTAAGTCTTCTAATTTGTATATGTACTTGAAATGATTTCGCTTTATCCAGTTATTCACAATCAAACTTTGCGATGGCATTAATGCAGAGTCCTTCAAATTAGGTAAATATTCTTTCCTTTAATTAATATTCAGGGTAATTCTCTCACTCATAACCTGATCACTTCCTCTCAAATTCAAAAGGTCAAAAATTTCATATCAGTCCAGACAAACTAATTCCCTTACAAAGATTTCAACAAAATGATAAGTAAGCTAAACTCTCAGCTACCTTAATTTGAATTTACATCGTTTTGTTTACGCAGGCATAAAAGAGTTACTTCCGCGCCGAGACGAGGAGGAGGAGGAGGAGGAGGAAGAAATGGTGCGAGATTCAGCGGTGTACGAGGTGGACGAGGTGGACGAGGAGCAGGCAGAGGGCGAAGTTCAGGTCGAGGGAGGCATAATTAAAGATGCTCTTGTTTCATGTTCGGTAGACAATCACTTACATCCGGGGAAAAAATTAAATCAAATTTTGGTTCTTCTTGACAATTCTCTAATTTTATTTCATATGATTTTTGTTAACTTTTTCACCAAATCCAGTTCTTTCAAGTAAGGAGATTTTCACACTCCGCCTTGCACTTCCCACGCTATTCATGTTTTTCACTATTTCTTCTTCTGGAAGAGATAAGCATCTCATCTTTGAGTCGATCGCATCTTCAATTTTTTGTACAATTTTTACGTCGTGTTGGGTAACTAAGGTAATAGAACGTCCACTTCGACCAGCTCTTGCTGTTCGGCCTATCCTATGTATATAATCTTTTGACGCGATGGGTACTTCATAATTTATCACCATATCAACGGTTGGAATGTCAAGACCGCGGGAAGCGATATCGGTAGCAAGCAGAATACTTACTTCACCGGATTTAAATCTTGCAAACGAATCTTTGCGCTCCTTTTGTTTCTTCATCGAGTGTAGACTCACTGTAACGATTCCAAGTTTATCAAGAATACCAGATAATATCATGCAAGAACGCACTGTACTTGTAAAAATTATAGAACTTCGGATATCCCAATTTTCCCTCTGTTGTAATATATGAAGTAAGTATGCATCTCTCATTATTCTTGGAAGAAAACAGTATTCTTGCCTACAGCTGCTCACAGCTTTCAAACCTTCAAATGCCTCAAAATGAAAAGCATCATTCATGGTGATATGCTGTAATGCTGCAATATTACGAGTGATGCTTGCAGAAAATAAGAGTGTTTGGCGTTTAGAAGGAATATTTTCGAACAAAATCCGCAATTCTGATTCAAAAGAAGGTTCTAGAAGACGGTCTGCTTCGTCAAGGACTAGAAATCTCAGATTTTGAAAACACCCAATAACTTGAGGACTGTTTAAAAAGTGATCCATCAAACGACCAGGAGTGGCAACTATAATATGAGGTCGTCTTAAAATCGATCTGGTTTGAGCCTGGATTTCTTCTCCACCAGTTATTACCTGGCATCTTAATGTTAAACCTGCTGAAAGAGCACTGAATTGCTCAGAAATTTGAACTGCAAGCTCACGAGTTGGGGTCATGCATAATGCAAATATACCATAAGAATCCTGCGAGAGTATGTGCAATATTGGAAGAGCAAATGTTGCTGTCTTTCCACTACCGGTCTGAGATGTTCCTATAACATCTAAGCCCTTAAGAATAGGGGGTATGCATGCTTTCTGAACAGTTGTAGCTTCACACAATCCAAGCTTGAACGCATTCTCGGCTAGCCATTTTTTTATGCCCAGAGAACAAAAAGTTCTAATACTAAGTTCTTCATCTGACATTTCAATACTTGCTTTAAGATTTCACAAACACAAACACAAACTAAATATGATTACACCCCCTTAAGGACTCGGAAACGTATTCTTTGGTGAAAGGTTGCACCAGCATGAACTGTTGTCTTGCCATAGTTTTAATGTTTAACGAGGAATTCTCAAACCTAGAAGAACGATTCACGATATCACGATTTTAAACGAAGTTTATATCTTGATCTTGCGACAGCGAAAGTACGAAAGTACTTGCACTATGAGGCCTTTTTATGAGGGTTTCTTTTTAAACAGGTCTGTTTAAAAAGAAAGTAATTTCGAGATTTATGTTAGTGTAGAATTTGTCTCGTCAAAGCGAAAAATTGTCGATACGTAGATGAGGTATATTCCTGCACTTCTAGCTTGAAAACTAATAAACTATCGTTTCTGCCTTATTAATTCAAAAAGTTCGTGAAAAGAAGAGTATATACATACCTACTGTGCAGCTCACTGGCTAAAGAACCAAGGAAAAGAGTATCACAAAAAGAGCAAAAAGAGAAAAGTTGAAAAGACCCGAGTGAAAAAAGGAAAAAAAAGTTGAAGTTGTTTTTTATCATTTATTTGTTTATGGAATTTTGGAATTTTTTGGCCGGGGGACCCCCACACACACCTGAAAAAAACTCCACATTCGTCCATTTCTTTTAAAACAAATTGGAGTTGGGGGGTGTTGAATTGCTTTAAGAAACCGATCACTACGCGGTAAAATGGCGAAAAGGTGAGTTGTTCTAACCGTGATTTAGAATTCACAACTATTTGTTGTTATGTAGATATGATTCCCGAACGACTACTTTTAGCCCAGAAGGAAGATTATTTCAAGTGACTAATATAACTACAGATCAAATTTATGAATTATTATATTTAATGAAAAGGTTGAATATGCAATGGAAGCCATCAGCCAGGCAGGTGCGGCAGTTGGAATGAAAACACGTTCTGGAGTTACTATAGCTGCAGAAAGGAGAATTTTATCCAAGGTTCAAATTTGCATAAAGCAACCCATTTACTTCGATAAATCTTTGTTCTTTAAAGCTCCTAGAAAGCAGTGAAAAGGAGAAAACATATTATATAAATGAGCATATTGCTGTAGCTGTTGCTGGAATCAGCTCGGATGCAAATATTCTTGTGAACTACGCAAGGTGAGCTCATCTATATAAGTTTCGAGGTCCGGTTCTAAAATTTCTACTCTAGAGTTGTTGCACAACGACATTTATTTACGTATGGTGAGCCAATACCAGTGGAACAGCTTGTACAGGCAGTTTGTGATCAAAAACAAGGATATACTCAATTCGGAGGCCTGAGGCCTTACGGGGTTTCCTTTCTGATCGGTGGCTGGTTAGTATTTTATTTACATGACATCTGCGAAATGTGAAGTTATTATCATTAGGGATAAAGAGTTCGGATTCCAACTTTATCAGAGTGACCCTGCTGGTAACTACACAGCGTGGAAGGTGAGACACTAATGAATCAAAGGAGATATGTGTCAAATTTATATTATATTTATTCCTCTATATCAGGCAACTGCGATAGGTAATAATGCTCAAAGTGCACATGCTCTCCTAAAATCAGAGTATGTTGAAACTCTGAAATGTGAAGAGGGACGAGAGCTCATCTTGAAAATTTTGAGAAAAAGCATGGACAAAACACAACTTATGCCTGAAAATATTGAGATGCTTGAAATAAACAAGGATTTATATTCACAAAACGTCATAATTCGCATGTTGACAAGAGATGAAATTCATGCAGCTTGTTCTAAAATAAATTTGTAATTAGGGATATTTTTAGTATTTCTCTCCTTTTAATAATTATATGTCAAAGCGCTTTGATAGATGACCCCGATACAAAACACTATTTCGGCGAGTAAATGGCCTGATTACTTTGCTCAATGAGGAGATCCAAATTCATGTGACTGACAGGTGCAAGACCAACCACAGCCCGAAAGACATTTTCTAACATTGCTCGTTGTTTGTATAGAGCGTTTGTAACTGACATTCCTGGAGGTACTAAAGGGGACTTTGTTAAATATGAGAGTAACGCAGCGCATGGATGAAAATTGCGAAAAGACTCTTCATCGTCATATTTAAGTTCAATTCTAGAAAGCAACTCAGTTATCAAGCAGAGATCAAGGATAAGAGGTGCTGCTAGAAGAGAATCTTCACACGTATTATGCATTGATATTGTGTTCCGGCCGTTCATAAATATTTCACTGACATACTCGTCCATGGCACGCTTACTATCATCTACACTTGGAACATACTTAATGACAACAACATGATTTGGGCTTTCCCCTTCTTTGTACAATATTCGATTTGAGGCAACAATATCATCTACTACATTCGATTTTGAAATTTCTTTCGACCGAAATACTCCAGGTTCCATTAGATTCTTACCATCATTGTTTCCTAAATGATTATAAGAAGCAATACTCAAAGGCTTAATACCAGCACCTATTAAAAAATCGACCAGAACACTTTTCATTTTTGTTTGACCTGTCTTGAAGTCGTCACCTCCGATAAGGACACGCAAACGGCAAGCAGCTTCGAGGACACCCGGAACAAATGTATTCTGAGGGCTCCCATTTATAAATGGAACGTCCTCGTCGAGGCAGGCAAGGGCATATAGCGTACTTGGACTGATTTCAGGATTTCCAGCTCTTATGGCAGCTCTCAAATTTTTCTCAGTATCATGGATTCCGACTTCAACTTTACAATATCTTTCAGTGTTTGCCGTCCACATCACGACTACTTTTTCAACACCACTCTTCTCTTTAAAATCACGTATATCAGCTCTAATTTGTTCCATCTGATTTTGCTTTTCCCCTTCTATAATATTATCTGCTCGTTCTTTCTGATTTGCAGCAACGAAGCCTGGATCAAATATACTTGGACGGGGTCGCAAGTCTTTTAGATATGGTACTAACTGCTGTTGTAAATCTAGATCCAGAACTCTGGCGCGTTGAACACACTTTTCTAGACTTAACGAAGATATATCCCATCCATCAATTTGTAAGTCATTTGGTTCAACCATCGGTAAAATATTCTTGAAAGGAACATGATAATCTTGTCCATTGAGTTTACCAATTTGGCAAGTGGAAGATTGTGTAAGGCTTCCCCAATAGTTTGGGGAATGAAACCCATCCTTCGTTTCCCATTTCATGTTTTCTCTATTAGCAATCAAACCAGCTGTTAGGGTGGACCCATTATTACCTCCCCAACCAATAAGCATAATACCAAGTTTAGGTACTTTTCTGTGGGTGCGGAATACAAACCCACGTTCTATCGGTTCAACCAACCACGTATTTTTTTCCGCATTTTTATATAACTTGGTGTCCTGGTAGTTGTAGGAGCTTTCAATGTAGTCAGCTGTATATTTAACATTCGGTGAGGAGACCTCAAAGTGGTCGATCAACATTCTATTCAGATTAACCTAATCCAAGATGAAAGTTCAAATTCACCGATCCGTGAATTTTGGGAGGTACGCTAAATTTATGATTTTGTTGACGCCGAACTTTTCCTATCCAATGTAAGAGCTTACAATAGATATTCCACGCCCGTCTTAGTGCAGACGCTTGATTTTGTCTTTGATTCTATCTATCTACGTGTGTATAGCGAAGATGTGGAATTGAGCTCCTTCTCTGAGCTTTTACGAAGAGTTATTTCCACCTACGGTACACCTCCCGCCCTCCCCCCAAATGTCCAGGTCACCAGATGCTCCAGCCTTGCCACTCCTCCTTCATAAACGGGATGAGAGATAAAACTTTTTCACTTTTTTTGTTGGTTTCCACAAGTGTCCCCACGTTAATACCTTTTTGCTTTTGTGGTTGCGGTGAAAGGCGGCGAGCGGCGGAGAAAATCGGCCAAAAGAAACTTCCCCCAAAAGAAAAAAATCACAGCACAGCAGCCATAAAAAATTTGTTGCATATGCCATATGATCATGCAAAAAAATAAGATTTCAGATCTTAAAATAGATATCCCCCGACAACCCCCAAAACAACCGCTCATATCCACAGTTGAGTTATCTAAACTGATTGAATTCATTTTGATACTTCATTTTGAATTTGTTTATCTGTCCTCCACCCACCCTTCAGATATCCAAGCGAAATGACGCTGTATGCTAAAAGCTCACTTATTGCGCAAATGACGTGCTCCCAGCTTGCTACTCAGCGCATGTCATCATTAAATAGGCGGAAAAACTCTAACTTCGGAAAGCCTCAATTTACCACAAGAAGATACAGAAGCTCTGTCCGAGTTCAAGCTGAACTAGATGAGCCTATAATCAGGATTGGTACGCGAGGATCTCCTCTCGCGCTTGCTCAAGCATATATGACCCGTGACTTGCTCGCTAAACAATTTCCGGAGCTTGCAGAAGAAGGAGCTTTGGAAATCGCGATCATCAAGACAACGGGTGATAAAGTCCTGGATAAACCTCTTGCTGATATAGGCGGTAAAGGTCTTTTTACTCGTGAACTTGATGACGCGCTGTTAGATGGGCGTGTTAACATAGCGGTACATTCAATGAAAGATGTCCCGACTTATCTTCCAGAGGGAACGATCTTACCATGTATGCTTCCGCGAGAGGATGTTAGGGATGCGTTCATATGTCTCAAATATGATTCTTTATCTGCCCTTCCTACAGGAGCTCTCGTTGGAACTGCAAGTCTCAGACGTCAGTCGCAACTGCTTTGGAAGTATCCCGAGCTTAAATGTGTGAATTTCCGCGGTAATGTGCAAAGCAGAATACGCAAACTAAAAGAGGAGGTGGTTGACTGCACCTTACTGGCTTTGGCAGGTTTGAAGCGAATGGATCTTACTGAACATGCAACAAAAATTTTGGACTTCGAAGATATGCTTCCTGCTGTTGCCCAGGGAGCGATTGGAATCGCTTGTCGCACGAACGATGATAAGATGCAAGAATATCTTTCGAAGTTAAATCACGAAGAGACTCGCTTAGCTGTGGAATGTGAGCGTAACTTTTTACGCGCTTTAGATGGTTCATGTCGTACTCCTATTGCTGCAAATGCGCGCATGGTGAATGGACACTTAGTGTTTGATGGCCTTATTGCTTCATTAGACGGTACAGAAATTTTACGAACATCCAGGGAAGGATCTTGGAGCGCTGATGATGTGCTTGCAGCTGGAACTGACGCTGGTGATGAGTTGAAGGCAAAAGCACCAAAAGATTTCTTTGCGAACGTCCCAGAAATGCAGGGTACGAGTGCATGGTCATCTTAATTTGCTTGGTTATAGATATATCACTAAGGTGAAAATAAGAATAAATTTATTCTCCTCAGTGTCGAAAGGTCTTCAAAGGTTTTGTGAATTTTCCAGCTTTTTAGAGGTAACTTGAAACGTATCTATCACTCTTCTCTTTGTGTGGTGTTGAGAAGTTGAGTCTATGTATCTTTTATATTGAAAGCCACGAAACTGAATTTACTGAAGCTTAAACGTTTGTGCTCCTGCAAACCCAGCCTACCTGTAATACACAAGTTGCATATCGTTTTCTTGGCAAGTTCAGAAACTTCCAACGCGGTTACTTATTTCTACATGAACGTTTACACTCCCTTTCTTCGGCATCTGTGCCACTCTTTTTTTTTAACTCTCCGCGAATAGGACAAAAGAAGTGTCCACGTCCTTCTTTACCATGTAGAAGCTACAGTACAGTTTCTATATTGAACCTGTACATTCCATCCTCGTTATCCCGAAAGTTGTACGTAAGAGTTGAATGTGTTCCGAAACGCAGTATGCCGACTATCGTTTTTACCGAAGATTCCTGGTTTGCTGCACTGTGTGCAAGTCATCAGTCGTTCTGGCCATAGAACGACCTCCCAAATGCCTAAATCCCAAAAAGAAGAAAGCAAAGAAGTCCCCAAATGAACCATTTTTTTACCCAGAATTGCGACCGAAAGGAAGTATAGTGCAGGAGGGCATACGACCAAGGGATAAGAACGGTCCCTCGGAATACTTGTAAGTTCGCTTATACAAGAATTGGAGAGGAGAATTGGAGAGTCTTTCGAATAAGATCCTACTCAATATATGTACTATAAAGGAATTCGCTGTTGGACTTCAATTCTGTGTTGTTTCTAAATTCCTTTCTTCCCGTGGAACTTTTGAGCGTTTACTAGTGAAAGGAAAGGCCAAAGGACATTATACTCCTTTAACAATGTCTCCTGCTGCCCCACCGCCTCAAGAATTCAATAAACATACCAGAGCATGCTTGAGATGTAAGCTGGTGAAAACTTTTGATCAAGTAAGTCGTTCTCGCTCAACTTTTTCTATTACCTTTCATCCATTTGATCACTACCAGTTTCTAACCGATGGTTGCGAAAATTGTGATACGTTGAATTTGAAGAATAATACGGAGCTAGTTTCTCAATCGACTACGAATGAATATAGCGGGTATGGGCGTGCTAACTCAACTCTTTCCAAATTTGAATTCTTTGTGGTAGTGTCATTTCCTTGATTGATCCAAAAGCGAGCTGGGCATCGAAGTGGTTAAGATTAGGTGTGCCTTCAAAATAATTTCTGCAACTTTCGTGATATCATACGTTATAGGCCAATCTAAACCAGGTTGTTATGCCCTAGAGATACACTCTCTGAAATCAACAAAAATCTGAAGACATAATTTTTCTCCCTCATTGTTGAAACTTTCATGGGTAAGGCATCAAGATTGCAAGAGTTATGAATTACTGTATTAGAAGTACTTCAAAGAAATCGCACTGCAAAAGCGTGCACAAGATTTTAAGTACACTGAACTCATGTAAAATTGGAGATTTTAACAATGCAGTGCAGACATTTACGTGAATGTGAAGAAAAACAAACAGGACTTAAATGGTGCATATTTTGATATTGGGTTGCAAAAAGAAAAATTTCTTCATGAAAAGCTCTTTTGTAACTTGTGTGAAAGTCTTGAATGAAAGTGATTATGGATGTAGGTTGTGATAAAATTTAGTGGTGCTGTTAGAAGTCGTGGTATTTTGTTGCCCGTTTCATTATTAGTCTTTGTATTTTCCGCCTACTTTACTTTTTTGTAAAATAAGAGTCACTTCTGTTTCAATATTGATCATTTCTGGCGCCACATGCTTGTCTCTAGACTCTATTCCGTACTACGATTTCGAAGTACAAGCACGACTATTGTTTTTTTCAGATAAATCAAATCCATACGGTATTTTACTACCAGTATGCATATGCCTCTTTTTATGTAGCCGAAGTGTGTGCACTTATTTGGGCTTTCACTTTTTCTTTTGGGAAGTGGATTTGTTTTGCTTTTTCCCACTTCAGAATTTTCCCTCTTCAATGAATCATATTTAATTTAAGAGTTCGACGCCGCCCTGGTACCTTGTGGATTTCATAGAGAGTGTTATAAATTAAGGACACCAAATCGAATACTCGAAGTATCTTTATCAAGTCTTGTGCCGATAACCCTGACCAATCCTCATCATACTGTTCTTGAACTCTCAGTTTTTACTACAAGAATAAGTAAGGGAGATGCATTCCGTCGCTTCAAATACGGCAGGATTGAGTCAACGTAGCCGTGGTTCTAGTACTTCAACAACATGTTCATTGTTAACTGTCGTTCTTTGCTGCCTCATAGGCTTCTCGTTAATAGCAAAGACTGTAAATACACATTCAATTACAAAGATATTGGATGGAAAAATATACGATTCCTTAATAATAGAGCAGGGTGTTGTGCGAGAAGTAGCGAATGAAGGAGAATCAATAGAATTACTGACAACAGCCTCGAATTTCTCTAGTCTTGCGAGTGAAAAAAGTTTCAGTTCAGATTCACAGAAAGCAAGGTTCTTGTCTCCGAAACCGAGCATAATTATTGGTGGAAACAGTTTTAGTATCAAACCAGAGGCAGATACGCTCTCGCTCAGAGATCCAAATCAGTTCGAGAAAGACTTTGGTGACAATACAATTTTTGGCGGATTTGAAGACGCTCCAAAGTTTGCCACGAGACTCCAGAATATGGCTGCTGTACTAGAAAATAGAGAAATAGCGGAGACAAGTAAATTGATGATGCAACCTTTACTTCCTCCCTGTCGTCGTGTATTTCTGCCACGTCAATCACTTGTTGACACAAAGCCAAGAGGGACTAGAGCTCCAGCGCATGGAATTAAACGTTGCCGTATCACCCACGATGATCATCCAACAATAGCTCTTGCTTTATTGATTGAAAAGAGTGCAGAAATTGTCAATACCATACGGAGGTTACAGAAATTAGCAGCTGAGATAAAAGGTTCTAATAATGGTACAAGGAAAGCAGAGGTGCTCGTTTTAGTTGATGGCCAATGGCCAGGTGAGAAAACACTATTAAACGCTCATAAACTCATGGAAGGAGAGAACGATTGGTTTCTTATTAGTAAGAATAAGCTTGGAGAAATGAAGCAATTTAATAAATTAACGCGTTGTAGTCAAGCAGAAGTTGTTGTTTGGCTTTCTGTCGATGACTTGCCTCCTGAAAATGTCACAAATTCGGAACAAAGAAATTGGATTGAGTGGATAACGAGTGCAATAAAGATCATACAATCGGACAAGAGTATCGCCTTAGTAACGCCGCAGAACAAAGAGTTACACGATGAAGCAATGAGGTATTCCATGAGTGTTAAGTTAGCTCCCTTTGTTGTGCGACGGGAAAGTGTCATAAAATTGGGTGGTATTGAAGAGTGGGGTGGTTGCAGAGGTGAGAAAATAACGAGAGAAGTTGGAACTGAACTTTCTCAAAGACTATGGAGAGGTGGATTCAAAGCTATTCTTCTAGTATCTTCAACGGATTTTCTCGGAAGACCTCTTCCTCTTGCAAGTACTAATCAAAGTGTTGGGGGTGATATTGCTGATATCGATTCAGAATGGCCTTTCGTTCTTCCTGGAAGAACCAAAAAAGATATTTCTGAAGCGAGGGAGGCACTTATCTCGGAAGCGTCACGAACGAAGGAAGTGGTTGGAAACTGTGCATCTCCGGGTTTAGATGATTCAGGAATATATCATGGAGCAACAAAATCATGTCAGGGAGAAATACAGTCATATCCTATTGTTTCAATTGTTATGCAATATTTCCGGCGTCCCAAAATTATTATTCCTTTATTAAACTCTCTAGTTCGCTTGAAGTTTCAAGTTGAATTTATCATCAATAATGATAGCATTTCAGAGCTATCTGAATTTACACGCTATTCTTCTCGGGGTCCTGGGAATTATGATTGGGTATTAGCTCTGTTTAACAATGTCCATGAAATTCGTGGATATAATAGATTGGGTATGTTTGCCTCCTCTGAACTTGTCATGCTGATCCAAGATGATGATGCAGCTCCAAAAGATGATTCATGGGTTCGTAATGCGTTGTATTTTTTCAATAAATATCCTACCTTGGGGATATTAGGAGGATATCGTGGACGAATTGATAACGGTAGAAAACAAATGGCAGACTTGAAGCAAAATAATGGCCAGAAGTTCGGTGCTGATTGGAAACGAGATAGAATGAAATTAACACAAGCTCTGACTACGCTGGATCCTGGCATTAATAAGCCATTTATGTGGATGTATAAAGTCAATTTAGCACCTCTAATAGTGCGAAGGTCACTTTTTACTGAAGTGGGAGGATTCAATACAAATTTTTCTTGCGCAGGGAATCCTGGAATAGGACTCGACTACGAAATTTCAATTCGATTATGGAAGTTGGGCTGGCGTGTAGGCCTTTATGATCCAAAATTTCACCACGCAATAGGTAATAGTAAACAAAGTGGTACACATTCAGGTCCACAGAAGAAAATTCGAGATGCTTCTGAAGGTCAGAATAATATGTTAATGTACAGAATGTACCCGAATTTTCACCATAAAGTTGGGAGCTCTATTGTGATGAAAAGTAATCAACAAGGCATCAAGAGTGGCAGCTTTAGAAAAATAAAAGGAAGGTGAAATTATTGTCAAAGAACAGTAGAATTTGCTTGGATCAACTTCGGATCGAGAAGAGTAAATGCGTGTTAAGTGTGCTTTCACATGCCAAATGTTCTCATCGCGCGGGCGCTCGGTCTCTCTTCCCCCCTACGCCTTCTTTTCTTTAACTCCCATCCAATTTTTTTTTTACTCGTATTTTTGTTATCAACCCTTGCGTTTTTGTGTTTTTTTCAAAAGCTTGCTGTGCACTTACACCACCTCTATCACCATTCTTTCCGTCCGGATTCCCTCTCTTTGGCTTCGGCGTCGGAATATTTTAGTTATTTTATACATTTGTACGACGCGTTTCAAGTAATCAACAAACTTCGTAATTCTTGCCACAAATTAGTTATCGAGATTCTCTGTAATATTTTCCCCATAACTTATTTCCTTCTCTCTCGACCATTTGAATTGCGCTGTTGAGTGTACCAATTTCTTCATTTCGGAGCATATTTGCTGCAGCAGCTCCTATGAAGCCTCCGCCACTTCTTGCTTTGATGTTCCTCTCTTCTATAATTTCTCCACCAGCTACTTCAAACTCACTCAGTTGCTGATTTAATATTGTCTTTGCAGAACTTACACATTCAGAAACAAATTCTTTCTTGTTGCTGTATGCAAAGTTCCTATAGAAAGAGACGTAATAGCCAATAGAAATCACCAGATTATGTTCAATCCTACCGTCACTATATATTTCGTACACTTCAGACCAAGCTCGAGAAGTTTTGTCACGCCTTAATTTTCCAAAAGGAGAATAAATTGAAACAAAACCATTCTTATTACTGAGTTCGCAAAAGCCGTATTTATGTAGAAGCGATGAATTACTTTGTAATCCGAAGGTGTTAAATAATTCTTGATACTTCCGAACCGATTGTACAGAACGTATAAGTACTTCATTCTCATCCATATCAAAAGTGTTCCTTGACGAAGATTTTGAGCAGTACACCTTCACATGCATATTGTGTGTTGAATGATTGAAAAGATCAGCCCAGGGAATCAGACATTCACCGAAATATTCGTCAATATAAAATGCTCTAGAAGCTGCTATCGACACTGCTTTTTTGTATAGCTCAAAGTTAACACGATCAGACTTAAAGTTGATATACTTTTGAAGAAGTTTAAAACCGAATTCATAATCATCTGCAAATGACTGGTCGTCCATAATGATGTGAGAATATAAAGATGTTCCCTTTAATTTTTTCCGTTCTTGTTTCGACCAGAACATCGGTAAACTTTGCTCACCTTTACTAGGTAAGATACAAAGATAATCGAACCAACATGAATCAGGGCCGAGGGCCAACTCTTGTGCTATAGCGAAGTTAAGAGCAAGACCACCTCCAAGTCCTACTGCAACTAACTCCTTTGAAATTGAACATGTCTTCGCACCTAAACATACAGTTTTTGGAATAGATAAAAGCTTTTCAAAGCAGTGAAGATGGCGAGTAGACACAATACACAAAGTATACTTCTTATTTACGCCATCCCAGCGAGCATCAACTCTTACCGCATCGAGAACTTGGATACCGTTGGAAACACTCCAACTTAGAAACTTAGAAAGTCGTTCTATCACTTCGAGATATGAAGCCGAACTATCCTCTCCGATCATCTAAAGAAACAGCCGGTCTGAGTATATTATTGATGGTTGTTTGTGTAGACTTTGCACTTTTAGTTTACTTTGACATATTCGCAATGAACTCATCAGGTTCATGGTTTAATAAGGTAAAGAAAGCAAGTCAAAAAAAAAAAACAAAAAAAAAAAGAAGAAAAGCAAGAACAAGAAGTATATATAAGCACCATCTAGTATGGTATAAGGAGGATACACATTCCTGTTTGGTTTGACATTGTGTATTAGAGTTCGGCAGTTCGTGGGGTGGGACCTTAAAAAAGTGGAATGCTTGGTGTTCAGAAAACCATTTTTTCGACCAATTTGTACCAAACACACTAACTGCATAAATAACTGTGCTAAACCGCACTTATACAAATAGTACGACAGTTTTCTTATTGACTTTGTCGTCAAAACAAAATATCTTTACTCTCTTTCAGCTTCAAGAGAATCTTGTCCTAAACCATAAAGTATGCACGCATATTTATCAAGCTTGATCTTTTCAAAATATCTCTCTCTCATCTTGAAGAAAGTGCAGGCTGTTAGCAAACTATCACTACCCGCCTGATGCTGAGGTCCTATCCTTTCTACATCTAAATGCTCTGCAAGCTTACTTAGACCTCCGTGCAAATTTTCCGTGAATTTCATCAAAAATTTCATATCATAAAAGCATGGAAAGTATGTCTCTAAAATTTTGAAAAAGTCGGCTTCATTCTCTGGTAAAGAGACGCAAGTTAAAAGCTTAATTAAATAGCCAAAATCATATCCACTGTGGAATGTCAACCATTTCACATCGCGGCTCAATACTACTCCACTCACCATGAAAAGTTCGCCAAAGCGAGTAACATCTATTCCTCTTTCATTCAGAATCAGGAAATCAATCCCACTTTGCTTCAACAGCTCAATTGAGTCTCTTGCGTACATGTCATCCTTCAAATTGAACTCTCCAAAGTTGAACTGCCATAAGCAGTACCTACCATCAATGATGGGTAAATTTCCGTTTGCATCCGTCAGAGTCAATCCTAGTTGAATCAACTTCAGCATATCAACATTACATTTTAATGTTTGATAATGAAATTCTGACTGCTGTTTAAAAGCCCCGACTGGTCTCGCAACCTAGGAGAAAAATATATATGATCTAAATTAAAACTTCAATATTAGAACGTACCACTCCCGGAAATTCTGTATCCATCGCGATATAGGGAAATGCTTGGACGAGTTTTCTGATGATGGCTACTTCTTCATCGAGATTGTCTGACCAGACTTCTCGTGTGAGTAAATTGTAAGAGTTCACTTTCATGACAAAAACTGTAGTCCTTGAGTATTCAAGGACTGAAACAGTGGAAAGTCAGTCACACCGCAGGTTCAAAAAGTATCGAAAAAGTGATAATTTCAGCGCAGTAAAAGGCAGTTTGAAAACAAATAGATGTCAGTAACGTATTCTAATGAGATTTGTACTTCTCGTAATGCTGCTTTCCGGTTTATTTTTTTTTCGAACTTTTACACCAGTTTTCTTTTGGAGCAAGGGGAAAATTGAAGAACTATCTTATTTCAAAATGAAAAGTAAGTTACACATTCAATTGTATACATTACCTTCGACACCTTTTTTTGGATATTCCAAGTACAGCTTCAGGTTCGGAAAGAGGAATAGTCAACCAAGCGGTCTGCGGAGTGGGTGAGTTTCTAAGTTTAGGGTTCTAAACAAAAGAATGAATTTTTTTTGAGACCCGGTTTTTCATTGCTTTATCATATGATTTCCAATTGGCATATTTCTTTCGGTGTTTTTTTTAAGACCAAAAAAAAGATTTTTTGATTCGAATCACTTTTCTGAGCTGCAGGTTGTATGTGGTGAACAAGAGAAATTTCAGGAAGATTTTATTCTGAAATCTTGTTTTTTCTATCGTTTTACGACTTTGCAGGTTCATATTGTTCGGAAATATAAACTACTGGGTAGAAATAATATCTCGTAAATATTGAGCTATTTTGTTCAAAAGAAGACGGTAACGGGAATCTTTCCACTTCGAAAACCAAGCACGAAATCCATACGCGATCCTGAGCATAAAGTTACGAAAGAATTACTACTATGGCCTCCATGTTAAAGACTCAGTTCGGCACGCAACGGTAAGGCTATGTAGTCTCTTAGCGGATTGTCAAGATTTCACTGTTTGTTACTTTTTGCGCTTATTCTTCCCTCACTACTTGCGTTTTTTCTATTCCCGCACTTTTCGCGAATAACCAAAATTGACAAATCTCGATTTTTAATCTGCGATAATAACTAACAGTCACTCCATTTTATTTGCAGGATTAGTACACACATTTCCGCAACTAAGCGTACTGTTCGAAGTTCCGTAATAGCTTCAGCGGAATCGCGCCCATTATGGATGCCAGGAACAGCTGCTCCCTCCCATCTCAAGGGTATGCTTCCAGGTGATTATGGATTCGATCCGCTTAATCTCGGTGAAGATAGCAAAGATTTGGATTGGTATGTTCAAGCCGAATTGCAACACGCCCGTTGGGCTATGCTAGGAGTTGCTGGTATGGCTGCGCCAGAACTCCTTACCATGTTTGGTGTTTCTGACCTGCCAAATTGGCACGATGCACCTTTCTACAACGGTTATTTTGCTAGTTCAACCACCCTTTTCACTGTTCAAATGTTCATGATGAACTGGGCCGAGATCCGTCGTTGGCAAGATATAAAGAATCCGGGTTCTGTTTCTGAGGATCCAGCTTTTCCAGGCAACAAGCTTCCAGCGGGTGATGTTGGATATCCTGGCGGAATTTTTAATCCAATGAATTATGGAAAGAGCACTGATGAATTGAAAGCGCTCAAAGCTAAAGAAATTGCGAACGGGAGGCTCGCAATGGTAGCAGCTCTCGGCTGTTTTATCCAGTATGATCACACTGGAGTAGGTCCAGTTGAAAATTTAACAAGCCATTTGAGTAATCCAGGAGTGAACAATGTTTTCAAAGCTGCCTTTATTGGTTTTTAACGTAGGAATTTTTGACACTTAATTTTAAGCACGTATATATTTCCGAGTATCGGAAGATATCTGTCAAAAGAACTGCTTGCAATCTAGGCGTTTTTTGTGAGATGATATGAAGTTTGTTGGTCAAAAGTTGTGAGTTTCTATCAGGTTTTGATCTCGATTTCCTACGTCTTTTTTCCTAGACTTCGGTCTTTCTATTGGTAATCCTTTGTCATTCAAATTTCAGTTTTGGAATCGGTTCGTGAAGTGCTGTCTTGCGTTATACTCAATTGAACACCTGTTAGCTTGTCCACTCGTGCGTTTAACGACTTTAAACCTTCTGGTTCGCATATTGTGTGTGTGCGTTGGCTCCTGCCTCTCGAGTGGCCTGCACATAAATCCAACTCAAAGCAAACTCTGCACTCAGCCACGCTCCCACGCAGGCACTCATCGACTCTCTCCCACGCAGGCACTCATCGACTCTTGTTGACTGTACACTTATTGTCTTGTAACATTCTTGTTCTCTACTTTACCCCCCAAAAATAGTTTGCTCATTTTTTACGTCATATATAAAAAGTGAATAAAAGAGTAAATAAAAAAGTGAAACGTGAGAGTTGAGAGAGAGAATTCTCTCTCAAAAATCACAATCTAGAGCACGGATCAGGAAAAATAATACATAATACTTCTGTCTTTTGTAAATGAAACAATTTACACACAAACCACAAGTTACTTTTCTCCAAAAAAAAAACTTGAACAGTCGAACAGGAAGTAACAAACATATCATTCGGAATTAATTTCAATGCTAAACGATAATGCACGAGATGCTTCGGATGACATTCCAAGACTTTGTGTTTCAGGTTGCGGATTTTATGGGTAAGATTATTATACACAACTATTTTTTCTTCACAGTTACAATTTCAAACTGCAGAAACCCAGAAAAAATGTTCTTCTGCTCAATATGTTATAAGGCAGAAGAATTAAGAATAAAAAGTATTCCCGCCCCTCACGAATTAAAAGGCAATAGTGACTCAATAGCGCAAGATCAAAATGAACATGATGATTTGAATGCTGGGGGGAATAAGAAACCTTCAAACCCGGGTAGATGCTTTCAGTGCAACAAAAAAATAGGAATTTCTGGTTTTAAGTGTCGCTGTGAATATACTTTCTGTGCCTCTCACAGGCAATACAATAAGCACAACTGTACTTTTGATTTTAAGTCGCATAGCCGCGAAGCTCTTTCGAAAGCAAACCCTGCAGTCATTGCAGATAAGATTGAAAAGGTAAAGTTTGCTATTTTTTAGAATAAATCCTAAGTCTTCTTCCAAGATATGAGACCATTTGAACGTATGTAGTAAGTTGTTTTAATTAGAAAGAAGAAAGTAATGAAGTTCATTACACCCAGTATTTAAATAAGTTTACATAAGGGTGTAACAAAACTAAATAAGTAGTTCGCGAGCAAAAAAGAGTGAGCAACAAAGAGCACATCACTCACTGCAAATTCAAGAAGAGAAAGCGGATAAAAGCCTAGAACAAGGCGATATTCTACAGTATCATCATTTGAACGCTTCCAAGACTTTCCCAACTTTCTTTGCCTGGAACTCCTAGCACTTTCTGACAGGAATTATATTCTATTTTTTCAATGCGGCTGATACATACGCAACAAACTCTACGCACGTGGGATGCCTCTGGACTATATGCCATAGCACATTCTTCAGAATTGTTAACCAGAAAGTTCCCAACATTTTCTCTATCATATCTATGAAGCTCGCGACGCCATTTTTTGACTATTCCATCGAAAGCTCTTTTAGAATTAGAAATATAAATATTAGGGGTCTTGGGATCGGTTGGACCACGCTTAGACCTAGGAACAAGCTTTAAATACTTTTCATATCCGACTGTATTTTTTCCATAATCGATCTGCTTCTGACGCTGCAAGATTTTCGACTGGCTTGGTCTTTGAGACATAACAAACCGGATAGATTGAAATGTAGTTATATTTTCAACCGAAATTTTCAGCCCAACGTGAATGCAGTTGTTTTGGATATAATATTAAAGTACCCAGTAGCAGCAGCAGAATACTATTATAGTAGCGATAATAATTGTATCACAGAAATAATGATATACTTCCTAACTTTTGAATACGTCTTTCATACGTCTTCTCCGTCTTATTGTGTTTTACGAACTCGTTTTTCGTGTTTTGAGTTTTCTGCTTTTTACGCTACTGGGAAAATCGGAACTCAATACGCGCTACTCGCCTATACTCCCTATACTCCGATTCCTGGAACAATTGGTGCGGTTTGTGCACACCCCTCATACAGGCAGTTTTCTATATAAGACCAAAGTTCGTATTTTTTTCGAGTCCCTCTGTTTTTTTTACTGATTTCCACATTTCTCGACCCTAACACAAAGTGCTTTAACGTTGATGTTGTCCTCAATTCGAGCACGTTATACCTATAAGTTGAGTTGCTAGAAATAATCTATCCTTTATCCCTACATTTCTTTTGTGACGTGATAGTAGTGATGTCATCTTCCCAAGAACGTTTTTCTTGTGTCTTAGCCTGTACGAATGAGACGGGAGTTAGTTGCTTCGATACTTGTTACACGGCGGCAAGTTGGGAGTTTGTTGCACCTGCCACTTTTCCAGTGTGGGTCACAGGACTCTCCTCTGCAATACTTTTGATTTTATCCGCTCTTTTTTCTGGCTTAACGCTGGGTTTAATGTCACTAGATGTAATTGGACTTGATATTATAGCCCAAGCTGGAGACCCAGATGAGCGTAAATATGCAAAAGTCATTCTTCCAGTACGTTCGAAAGGCAACTTACTTCTTTGCACATTGCTGCTGGGAAATACTGCAGGTAATAATATAGATTTTCTAGATCATCATGTTCTCTAAAGTGTTTTCTAAGTAAACGCATTCATAGCAATTTTATTAGCTGATTTAACAGATGGACCCATAGGATTAGTTACTTCAACCTTGGCAATCGTTATTTTTGGTGAGATCGCACCCCAGGCTGCATGTTCACGCCATGGTCTTGCTATTGGGGCACACACAATCTGGATTGTTAAATGCTTCATTTTTCTACTTTTTCCATTTGCGTGGCCAATATCAAGGCTGCTTGATAGGATACTGGGGCGTGATTTAGGAAATTTCCATACTCAGGATGAGCTGAAGCACTTGGTTAAAATTCACGTAGAACATCCGGATGCTAGAGAGGATTTTGGTGCCATATCTTCCCATGATGGCAACATGCTCACCGGAGCTCTCGAGTACAAAGAAAAACGTGTATCAGATGTGATGACTACCCTGGATAAAGTTTTTATGGTTAACGTTCATACACGACTGACTTTCACTGTACTCATGAGCATATATAAAAGCGGTTTTACACGTATCCCAGTTTATGAGTTCTCTCGTGATAATATTGTTGGAATTTTGTTTACTAAAGATTTGATCCTGATTGACCCAGATGATGAAATTGAAGTAGCAGCAGTAATCTCCTTTCATGGTAATAGTGAAAGTGGGTACGTACAAACTGTCAGTGACTCCACAACTCTCGATAAAGTATTTCTTGAATTTAAAGCTTCTTATCTGCACATGCTTTTTGCATATGATGCTACCGAATCAGTCGTGGAGGGAATTGAACATTCTGAGGTAATATCTCCAGCGAATATGGAATCCAATCACTCATCCTCGAAAAAGATTACTGGTATAATCACCCTTGAAGATGTTATCGAAGCTGTAATAAAGGATGAAATTATAGATGAAACCGATAACTACATTGATGTGAATGATACCCAATCGAGAGTGAAGTCTCGCGGAAATGCAAGACGTCCAAACCCGACAAATTTTATGAAATTATTTGAACATAAGCATCTGGAAGGTTATGAAAAACGACTGTCCCCGAGTGAGATAAATGCCATTGTTGCCTTTCTTTCTGTGAATGTTCCAGAGTTCAAGAAAATTGCAAAATATGAGCCCGGAATTTTGCGCAAGCTAGTGCAAATGTCATCGTTAGAGGAACAGGATGATGATTCCTGCGATGAATTTGATGCCAATGCTTTAGAAAAAACGAAAGAAGCGAATGAGCTACTTTTTACCCCTGGTATTCATTCCAAAATCGAGTCGGAGTCCCGGCTCATTTACAGCAAAGGAATACCAGCTGATTTTTTCATACTTGTATTACAGGGACGTGTTGTAGTTTATGCTGGCTCCGATGATTTCGAATCAGATATTGGACCTTGGTGCTATCTAGGACAAAAAGCTTTGTCTTTAAAACCGGAATTTGAATATATTCCAGACTTTCGTGCGTACAGAAATGGACCTGTCAGAATTCTACGAATACGCAGGAGTGATTATCTTAGTGCTTTTAATGCGGCAAAAATTAGCGCTCTGGGGATCAGTAATAAAATATAGTTAAGAAATAGTATCAAAAATAAGTGTATCACAACGTGATTCATCATGAAATAATCAGTTTTTTTTATTCTAATATGGGATCTCTATTCTTTATGACAGACCCATTAGTTTCAGGCATTCGATTTTTCTTCCAACTCCCAACTTTCTTTTGCTTCATTCATACATGCTACAAGCACAGGATTCTTGCTTGAGTTTTTGTTTAGCTTACGTACTTACAACTCAAGGCTTGCAAGCTTATACATATTTCTTGTTGTGTATTTACACCCTTGGAATAAAGAACTTCGCACGCTTCCGCGAACGCATGTGTAATTTGCTAACAATATCACTAACCTCACCTAAACGTGTGGGACTTTAATTATTCCTCACATTTTTCGTGCTCCAAACTTAGCACTTCCTCCCTCTTCTTTTTCTCTTTGATAGGCAAAGATTCGACAGTATTGGAGCCGAAATCGTGTTTAAAAGCATTGAGCATAGCTTGTATCTCTATGCCGTTATCAGCCTCAATCAAATTTATGAATTATGATCGTAAACATTTTCTTTACTCGTAACTACAGGTATGGTAGACTCGTGAGAAGCATTAACAGAGAGAACCTTATAAATATATTCCTCTGTGGTCCTATTAATGTGCAGATAGGATGATATTTGTTGGTAAGCTCGTTCTGTATCCCATATTCCAGCAATATCTTCTAATCTTTCAAAAATCTCTACAGAGGTGGGCCTCTTTCTTGGATCCTTGTGTAGCATAACTGTGATAAGTTCTGCAAAATCTTTTGTTGCTTTTCTCGGCAAAGGTAAGTGCATCGACTTACTTTTCACAACTTTTTTAACTACCAATTTACGTGATGGAACTTCTGTCCCACACCAGGGAATTCGCCATTCCATACATTCCCACAAAACAATGGCAAGCGCATATGAATCTACCTTATCTGCTCTGGCATAGACTTCTTCCTCTTCAAATGGTGGTTCAAGCATTTCTGGTGACATCCACAATAAGGAACCGACTGGATAGAATCCTCTCTGTAATCCCAAAAGAGATCGAAGAGGATTTGTCTTTTTTCTCACTGGAACGACTGAAACCGCGTTAGCAGATCCAAAATCTGCTATCTTAGCCCTCACTCTTTCAAGTTCCTTATCCCAGGTTAAAAGTATATTGGCTGATTTTATATCACGATGAGCTAAGTCATGCTGATGTATATAACTCAATGCCTCAGCGATGTCCAACATTAAGATAGGTAAATTGAGAATAGGCATGTTCTCATCTATCATCGAGATAAGTTCCCCCTCCGTTTCTTGGTTCAGTACATTTTTTGCTTTTATATTTGTGCAATGTAAAGCTTCAAAAAGACTGCCACCACCACAGTATTCCATGACCATAAATAAACGATCATAATGATAAACTTTTACAATCCCTCTGTGACTTAGACTTGAGAGTAGCGAATATTCTTCATGAAATGCAAGAAGTTTGCTCTCTTCTTTTCCTTCAGAAAGCTTTACAACCTTTACTGCGTGAACTTTCCCTTTTTCTCCTTGCCAACTACTTTTTCCAAAACCACTCAGTCCAGTAGAAATTGCGAGGTATATAAATGCAGAAGAACCTTCATCAATTTTCTCTCCAAGTATTAAACCAAGCTTTTCTAAAGATTTGCGTATATCTAAAGAATCTTCGGAAAACGTGTAACTTTTGCACTCGTTCCGGATTGATTTTACATTTATTTTTGCCCTGGACGTCCTTGACTTTGCCAGAAAAAGTTCCGGAAAGAAAGACACGGAAAGGCAATTACAGCAAGAGTGCATAAAATTTTCGCTGAAGCTTTTCGCACGGTTTACTAGGTCACAAACGATTGTATGTATACGGGTATTATGAACCTAAGTGACTGCCATCTATCGTGAAGTTTATATTGAATTGAAAGAAATATAAATATTTTGATTTGCCTTATCGTGCGTGATAGGTTTCGTCTCTTCGAAGTGACATTTTTAAATTGCTGTAAGCTTAGGAAACTTGATTTAAGGTGTCAATGACGGTAATCGAGTGAAAGCTTTAGATGTGACCACTGAACGTGTCTTACAAGGTGCTACGACCGTCGCTAACAACAGAAGTGCTGAGAGAGATCTTTCCTCAAGTCTAGGGTTTCGTGGAAAGCAAGAGAAAATTTTTTCGTTTTTTTTCCTCCTTTCCTTGAATTGTAAGAATTAGAAAGAAACACCTCCGTACGCGACTCTTACGTTTTTCCGCGTGCGTGCTTTCTCGGAGTGTAATAGATTTTTCATGGGGGACGCTGCTGGAATGGAGGGTTCATCCCTGGCCAAAATATTTGTTGGTGGACTTGATCGTTCCGTAGATGAGGTGAGGCTCTCCAAAAAAATGTCGCGTTATATCTCTTCGAGCTTTTTCTCACTTATTGCTTTCGCATTAGCGTTAATTCTCAATTCATTCGGCGTGGAAAGTTCTCTATATCAAATGTACTGACGAAATTCTGAATTTGATCAGGGTGTTGTACGTAATTTTTTCAGCCAATTCGGACCGGTACTTGAGGTGAGTATTCTTCGCATAAGTGTCTATTTGATTTCTGAACATTCTTCCTATAATTGTGAAGGTACTGGTGATGAGGGATCCACACAATCACCAATCTAGAGGTTTTGGTTTTGTAAGTTTTCAACGTGAGGACAGTGCGAAGCAAGTTTTACAGAATAGATATCACGATATGTTAGGTAAGCGCGTCGAAGTGAAGTCAGCAGTTCCCCGTGGTCAAGCTCCACCACCACAACGTGGACCTCCACGTTCCTCTCAAGGATACGGTTATGCACGAGGTGGTGGTCCAGGTAGTGGATACGGTTATGGAGGCAACGCTCCAAGTTACGGAGGAGGATCTGCTCCATGGGGCTCGCAAGGCGGCTTCGAAGGTCAAAAGCAACCTGGTTATGGGTACTCTGACAAGTCAGAAGCACCTTCTCACGGGTGGTCAGAGCATACTGCTCCAGAAGGCTATGTTTATTACTACAACTCAAAAACTGGTGTATCGCAGTGGGAACGACCATCTGAAATGCAATAACTGCAGAAGTTGTGACGTTATAGTTTCCGCGCTTCTTTTACTTAGAAATCTGCCAAGATAGTTCATATACAATGAGTGCTCGAGAGTTCTTAGATCATAGAATAACACACGAGGATTTAATTAAACTTATATTTTTAACATAAATTTTGTTAGGATCTTCTCGAACAAAGCGTTGTATCTTTGCAAACAAAAGAGCGACGTCCTCATCTTCCCCATGCCGAATTCTGTTCTAATCCATCCTGATCAAGTGATATTTTACGAACTTTTTCCTTGTTTTTGTCAATCAAATGGGAAAATTAAGTTTGGAGTGAGCATAGTCAAATTTCCTGTCAATAAATGCGAGAGACATTTGCGAAAGAGCTACGAATACTTTCTTTTACGAGGCTTCCGGTATGTAGCTAAATGCTGGCAGTAGTGAGAGGAGTAAAAAATAATTACCCCGTACAAAGTTTGTGAAAACGAGAAAAATTGGCGTTTTACATTTACTTAAAAAAAAGTCTGTTATCATATTCTGATGCGTTCTCCTCCTGATTTGAAAAGTTCTAAGCAAAACACATGAGAAACATTTCTATGCGATTGCATCTTTTATTCACAAGTAACATATTTCTAGCCATTCTGGCTCATTTTCAGATTTCCAAAAGTGGGGTCTTTACTCATTCCATTTCAAATGTGTACCCAGCGGAATTTGTAAAAGTTTCAGGAACGGAATTCCTACAGAACAATAAAACATGGAAACCAGTTGGTTTCAATACCTATCTTCTCATCGAGCAAGCTGCAGAGTTACCGCACGGATCCTTTCATGCGATTTATTCAGATAGCTTTGGAAAAAATGAAATATTGAAACAGTTTGAGCAAGCAATACTTTTGAACTTCACATGTGTGCGAACATGGTTATATAGCATAAATTCAAATTATCCTTTATTTTTAGAAGATGGAGTATACGATGAGAGATTACTTGGCGCTTTAGATTGGATAATAGTCGTAGCACGGGCGCACGGGCTCAAATTAATACTTTCTTTTACAGATTTTTGGCCAGAGAGTGGTGGAATTAGTTCCTTAATTCTACTGAGTAGAAAATTTTTAGAGTTATCTCCTGATCATTCAGAACAGTACGGGAGAAGCTCCTTCTTCACTGATCAGAATTATTTCAGTTTGTACATCAGACATGTAGAGCACATACTTCTGCGAAAAAGTAAAATTACTGGTACTCGATACTGTGATGAAAGCACAGTCATGGCATGGGAACTCATGGTAAGTTTATTTTTGACTACTTTTAAATTTCTTCATCTTTTCATACAGAATGAGCCGAGATGCAGACTTTGTAGCGAGGGCATATTGCAAAAGTGGATATGGAATGCAGCAAAGGCAGTCAAATCACTAGATAAAAGGCACCTACTTACAGTTGGTGAAGAGGGTTTCTATGCATCAACGAAAAATTATGTTAATCCGGCTAAGTGGGCAAGTGATACTGGGCAGAATTTCATATCTGATCATATATTTACAGAAATTGATTACGCATCAAGCCATCTATGGACAGATAACTGGAATCTGTTCTCGGCATGGAGTAGAAAGCATGTGAAAAATGATAGCTTCAACTTTTCAAAGACATGGATAGAAGAGCATTCAAGCGACTCGTTAAACATTTTACAAAAACCTTTTGTCCTAAGCGAATACGGTTCCACAGGTTTTGGAAATAGAAACAACATAATTGGTTCACTTGTGACTACAGAAGATCAACGTCAAACCAAAGTTAGTCGCTTTTACAGCGAAGTTCATACTGCACTTCTGCAGAATAGAAATGGAGCTCTATTCTGGATTTGGCATAACGAAAACTTGAAATATCTCCCCTCATACCAAGATGAATACGGAATTTTTGTATCCGATAATGTTTTCGATAGATTGAGAAATTATTCGCAAGTCTTACGTTCCTAACATCCTTAATCTTACCTCGGTACCATGTACTCTAAAAGTTTAAGCTTTTTACTTTTTTTTATAGTGGTATTCCGGCAAGCCTTTCATGAACGCACAGCCAAGTAAAGCTGATGCAAAACTTGAGCTCAATATAGCCATCTTTGCAGTTTTAATAGCAGCAAGATTACCCGAAAGTGCCATTTCGATCAAGAATAGTGACATCGTGAAACCTATTCCTCCCAAAAGTCCCACAATCCCTAAGTGTTTTAGACTCATACCTTCCGGGAATTTAGCAATTCTTAAATTAATAGCTAGCCACGAAATACCTGCGATACCTATAGGCTTGCCAAGCATTAGGCCAAAAAAAATACCTTGACCAATAGGTGTAGTCATTATTGAACCGAATACAGCACGATCAATTAATACAGCAGTGTTTGCCAGTGCAAAGAGAGGCATCACCAATAATGTGGTCCACGGGCTCCACGCGTGTATCAGATGATCTAAGAGAGTAACACTTTGCCCTTCATGTTCTGGGGGAGCCTTCGAATGTATTGGTGCCAATGAATTGCCTGGTATAGCCAAAGCTGTTATGACGCCAGCAATATCAGCGTTGATTCCACCTTGTAACAAAAAATACCATAATAAAACGAAAAGCGACATGTACACTTTAATATTTGTAACCTTTCTTTTGCATGCAGAGAACATCACTCCGGATACAGCTATAGCAAGGAAAACATATTCTTTAATTAATGTTTTTGAGAAGAAGATAGCGATGACCAGTATAGCTCCAAGGTCGTCAACTGTAGCCAAAGTCAGTAGAAAAGCAGCTACACCGGTTGGCATCTTATTCTTAAAAAATCCATATATACCCATAGCAAAGGCAATGTCCGTTGCCATAGGTATAGCCCAGCCTGCCATTACTCCATTAGATGAAGCGAGGTTAAAAACCAAATAAAATAGCATCGGAACTAGCATTCCACCAACAGCACCAAAGCACGGTAAAATGGCTTGTTTCAAACTTGATAAACTTCCATGGATAAACTCCCTTTTTATTTCTAGACCAACGGAGAAAAAGAATAGTGCCATAAGTCCTTCATTTACCCAATGATGCAAGGTCATAGATAAATTTAAAGCTTTGGGACCTATATAACTGCTCCAAAAAAGCTCATAGAGTGGGGCTGTTTTTGCTATGTTTGCAAAAATTAGTGCTACCCCAGTGGCAACTAGCAATACGATGGATCCCAATCCGTTGTTTAAATAGTAATGGACATCTTTGTCTAATGAGCTCGCCGATACTCTCATTAATGTATTAAGCCGACGCCTCCGGCTATTCATCTGGTGATTTGATAGGTTAGAGGCTAAATTCACCCTCCTAAAATTTATGCTACTAAGCTTGAGGGGGCGTTCAGCAACTTCACCATTTATTTCACAGCTCTCACCCAAAAGCTTTAACTTGTAGGGATGCGTGGCACGCGCAATGGTAGCACCTGGACATTGAGGTTTTGTATACACTAAGCGTGCCACAAATGGACTTGAAGCGATCATGATTATTTCAGGTTGTTTATACTAGTCTTGCTTTTTCTGAAGAGGTGCTCAAGAAGAAAGTCTCTGAGTCAGAATCTCAGAAACTCACTCAGCTTTTCAAAATTCAAAAGAACCCTAAACTTATTTTAAGCAGAAAGTCATATAAGACCTGATTAGCTGTAAAAACTAACCGCGGCTCCCCACGAGCCGGTAATATCGCAATATTAAAACATCTAAGCTGAATTCGGTATATGCGCCGTTTTGCAATAAGTTGGCATCAGCGATGCAATAAACTTTCCATTTATTCTTGTAGCTTCTCTTCGAATAAAAACTGGACAACTTAATTTTCGAAACTTGCCTCCAGTGATGATTATTGGCAACGAATTAGTTGAAACTCTTTATGATGACATTTTCACTAAGGTGAGGAGCGGATTTGGCGTTTCGGATGAGTTTCTACTCTCAAATTTTGATTTTGAAAATCTTCGAGAAGGAGGAGGAAAGGGAGGAAGTTTGTTGAGTCGTTCGTTGTGTGGAAACTTTTTTGTGAAGGAGCTCTCCAAATCTGACAAACACACCATATTGAGTGGAAGTTTTTGTGAGTTGTATTCGGAGTGTGTACTTTCAAGGGATTCTCTACTATGCCGAATTCTGTGTATATTTACAAGACGCGTGGACGGAAAATTATATATTGCCATGGGTAACTGCATTCCTATATCTGAAAAAAGTTGGGATTTGATTTATGACTTGAAGGGTACCGCAGATGACAAGACTTTAGTACGAAACGGGAAAACTGTAGACGAAGTTCACAAGAGATTTTGGAGGCTGGATTGGATGTTTTTAGAGGCCATTGGTAAAGTAACTAAGAATCGCCTTCGCTACGTTGAGGGTAAAAGAGAGGCTTTTACGAGCTCAATTATTCTCACTACTGAACAGAAAAAAGAAATTATGACTACGATCAAACGAGACTTGCAGTTTTTCGTTGAGCAAGACTTAATGGATTATTCTATGATAGTGGCGATTAAACAAATAGATAAAGTGCATGAGAAAATTTCTTTCGAAAGTACCGCGATTCACGAGGATATGTACAATTCCTTCAAAGTTTGGGATGGTGACAAGTTATATATAGTTTATGTTGGAATTATAGATTTTCTGCAAGGTTGGACAACGGGAAAGAGAGTGGCTCACGTAATAAAATGTATGTTTGCACCAAAACCTATTTCTACAGTGCACCCAGTCGTGTATGCTGAGCAATTTGAGAATTTTTTCGAAAAGAAATTCTGCACAACATAGTATGACACAGGGTTGAGCGAGCAATTCCTGAAATTTCTTGCCGATTTTAAGAGAAGAAAGTTTTGTTTGAGTTCAATATTTGTGGGGTTCACAGTATATTACTTCACCAAATACTAAGTAGCACTATAATGTACTAGAAATATTTTCTTGCCTTCCCGACCCTCAGAAATAACCCTGCTTTCTTCCTTGATAGCCAATTTGACCCAAAAGCATTGTGGTGAATAATCCAACATGCCAAGTGATGAGATATAGCCAGAACTTGTCGTCTAGTGCTGGACCAGTGGGAAAGTGACTCAAGTTCTCGGACACGGATTGGCACAGCATAAAGAATAACGAATTGTTGTTCTCAAAAGCGGGGCAAGGAGATGCAGACGGAATGGTCCAGCCAAATAAAGTTAAAAGATGAACGGGGACTTCTGCTTTCAACCAGTCATCGTCAAAAGTGTTGTTATTTGAAGCTGCGCGAAGTATGCCATACTTGCCTCTCGGAGAGCGTATCGATGTTTTTTTCAAACCTTTCGTAACAAGCACACCTACATGTCGTGAAGTTAATGGTGAGTAGCTATACTATTGGTCTTACACTTAAGAGAACTCGCTTCAGTTTCGAAAAAGTCGATATGCTTATTTACAAAATAGGCGCAAACTTACCAGATCGGCGTGAATTTAAATTAGCTGTTCGTGCTCGAACAGCGACAGTAGCACATGACGCAGAGCTCAACATTCTAGAAAGAAAAATGGTATAATTTGGTCTGATGAACAATGTCTGAGCTTATGGTATCGCAAGTGTGTGTATGAATAGTCGTTTTCACTTTCCTTTTCTTCTTCAAAACAAGTACACCACAATTCATAAAAATACCTATTTTCTCGTATTTTTCGTGTGAACGACCCCCAACACCCAGAATCTTGTGTGAATCTTTGAATCCCTAAATACACATACTTTTTTTTTGGCAGTTCAATTTTTTTTGTGAACTTATTTTCTTCTGTACGAGTAGAGCGCGTAAACTACAGATGCAAAAAGTTTTCTTCGAAAGAGAAAGGGAACGAAAGTAATTTGACCCTTCGGAAGTTGGTAAAAACCTTAACCATTATGCATGATAATATGGTGGTTGAACCTTACGGTTCGCGCACTCTGGATCGTTCCAGGTTCGGGGTAAAAAGGTTCATGGGTGGGGGTTCTTTCCCAGAGTTTTTTGTTTCCCAGCAACCTCATGGAACGGGTTTTCTCTCTAAAAGACTACCTCGAGAAGATACAACACAACCGTTGAAAAGGAAAGAAAGATTTTCTCTGGAACCTGACTCCATCTCCGCAGATCTAGCATTGGAAAATAATGTAAGCTTTGGATTAATTTTGAAAAGAACAGCTTCTTATGTTTTTTTCTAGACAAGACCAGGGCACAAAAGTGTTGAAGCCTCCAAAGAAAGAACAATAAAAGGAATCGAGCTTCGCTTAGGCTCAGGACAGAACTTAGCTGTGAGCAAGAAAGATTTGAGGAACAACGAACCTTCTTATGTCAAATATTCTGCATTCCGTAGTGAAGGAAGTGCCAAAATCATAAGAATGCAAGAAGTATCTATCGATCCTCTTGAGCCATCAAAGTTTAGACATAAAAAAGTAAGAGCTATATTATTTTTGTGCATTTCCTTTATAGTTCTTTTAGGTTCCTAAGAGCTCCGGTACAGCTATTCCCGAGACCGTACATCATAGCCCTGAGCGAGAAAAGAGCAGCAGTGTTCCAGAAGAATGGATCATACCAGCTTCGATTTCGAATTGGAAGGTAGGATGTTTCCCTTTTTTGTATCTGTTTATTTTAGAGCAATTACTGTAGAATCCGAAAGGCTATACCATACCTTTAGACAAACGATTAGCGGCCGATGGAAGAAATTTAAATTCATTACAAATCAATGATAAATTTGCAAATCTTTCTGAGGTATACATTTTTTTTTTGCTTGGACTACTATATTATATAACATTTAATTTAATCAGGCCTTATATTTAGCAGAACATAAAGCTCGACAAGCTGTAGAGATTCGAGCTAATATTCAGAAGGAACTGCTAGTAAAGCAGAAGGAAAAAATGGAGTCGGACCTGAGAAATCTTGCACGAATAGCAAAGAAAGAGAAAGAAAAATAGTACTTTTAGCATGCTCGCTTGTATAATTTGATGGGCAAATTCAGATGAAAGAGCTATTTAAATCTTCATAGTACTCAATCAGCTCTTGTGATAGAGAGGGCTTCAAATCTGCAAAAGAAGAAACAAAATCTTCCATTTCGACTACCACTTCTGTCTCGCTAGACCATTGCTTTCTTCGAATGCGTCTTTTGGAAGCTCTCAGCCATGAATCTGCGCACACTGAGTACAAATCTGCACCTGAATATCTTGATGCATGAGTCTCAGCAAATGAAGAAAAATTTATTCCTGGAGCTAACTTCATACGTCTAGTAAGGGACTCCATTATCTGAATCTTGCCCTCAACTGAAGGATCAATTCCCACGTAAATGAGTTTATCAAATCTCCCTGGACGAAGAAGAGCTGTATCTATTCTGTCTGGACGATTTGTAGCACCCATTATAAATATATTTTGGAAATTTAGAACATCATCTATCTCTAGTATCAATTGACTCACAACTCTGGAAGTACTGTTCAGGTTCTCATTTTCAACTCGCTTTGTAGCCAAAGCATCTATCTCATCAAAAAAAATAATAGAAGGAGCCGATATTTTTGCTTCGTGAAAGATTTGTCGTAAGTGTCGTTCGCTTTCTCCCACATACATATCTATGACTTCAGGTCCTTTTATCATAAAGAATTTCAACTCGCACTCATTCGAAATTGCTCGGGCTAATAGTGTTTTGCCAGTTCCGGGCGGGCCATATAGTATCAAACCTTTGTTCTGATTTTCAAATAGCTTATCATACATAGTCGGCAATTTTACAGTGGTTCGGATTAGTTGCTTTGCGGCATCCAATCCTCCAATATCAGACCACGTGACTAAAGATGGTTCAGAATCTGCTGCAATAAATTCATTCTGACTCAGAGGGATAGTTGTTTTTTCTTTCGAATTACGAACATCATGATAGTTGACCTTTATGATATCTGCAATAGACTCTATCATATCCCACCTTGTGAATGATATTAACTGACAGCTAAGTATATTACAAACTCGCTCTGAGATCCGTTCATTTATGTGATGTTTTGAATCTAGCAATGTATTTTTGTCTATATTTGCTTTCCGTTTCTGAACGTAGGTTTCAGAGAAACTGAAGTTTGCAGGTATAAAATAGCTTGAGGTTCTAAAAGGAGTTGATTTTTGCAAAAAATTTTCAACACGTGCAACGCAATTATCCGAACTTGAACCTTTGAACTCCATGAAAGAAGAACCTTTTCCATCACTGCAGCTCAGCGGAGATAGAAATTTAGGGGCTTCTCTCAGTAGCATCATACAATCGTGCATTTCAGAACTTCTCGTTTTTGAAATTGAAGTTATGTGACTCACGTAAGGTTTGACCTGTGATTTGTTTACCATCTTGAATAGACTGTCATTATAAAGATATTGGTGAAATTCCATAAAAAAGTGGAGCTCCTTTATGCATAACAGATTGCAGTAAGAGTTAAACATTGAATCCTTCAACTTTTGCAAGTGCCTTATGAGATGTTCTTTCGCGACTCCCAAAACAATTTCATGGAAAGAATATGAAATGAATTTTGTACCAAAATGGTGCAGTTCCTTCAAGTTAGGGTATAAGCTGCATACACTAGGTGAATCAAGTTGTATCAACAGATTAAAAATTCTCGTGTACTTTTCACGCCCTTCTTGAGCAACTCTGTCGGACAACGAGATGGGCATGAATCTTTCAGCCTCAGATGTATTCGACACCCTGGTTAAGTATTGAAGCAAAGAAAGTACGTCTTTATTCGCAAGATTATTAGTTTTTGACTCTACTTGCATCAAAAATTGCTTCGTAGGGTGCAAAGTCATTCGATAACCAATCGCCGTTCTCTTAATTTGCTTTTGTGCAACTATCATCATATATTTGTTTTCTGCTTTGTTTTTCAACGATAACGAATCAACACTCAGGAGTAAGTCATTCACACGCGTTTTTTTTCTAGTAGCAACTAGAATAGTTTGAGTTATTATTCCAAGAAACATGGAACTTGCAAAGATATTCTCACAAGCTGTAACTTCAAGCTCATACATATTCTCCACGCCCACGTAGATGTATTGTATTCCCCTCGGTAAGCTGGCATTAACGACTTCAACTTCTTTTGTCTTCTCAGGCGACACATTAGGTGACCATGGACAGTTCAAACAGTTATAAAACTGTAATTCTCCAAGCATAACATATGAGTCTACTTTCCTCATCTTAGCCATCTTTCCGTCATGCGATTCAGCAATGTATTACACATAACTTTTTATTCGACATTAAAGGTCGTATTTATTTTACATTTGTTTCATCTCTGTCCAGGTTGCCGTGTTTTCTTGACCTCCTACCGCAAAAACTGCGACCGTGTGAATTGCAAATTCTCAGGTGTTGTGCGCAATTTTATAATTCACCACGCTTCAAAGTTCAAACAAAATATCTCGAAGTCTTTTTACCTGATGAACATGTTGTTTGTATGACCATATGATATCTTTTAATCTTTAAGCAAACACGGATTTTAGGGTATTTTTTGAAGCAAAAAGTGTAAAGAAAAAGTGCTTTCCTTCCAAGCAAATCAGCAAGTGGCACAGTGAGCAGTCTGTCAGTGGGGAGAGGAAAGAACAGGAAAGCTGAGTCGGCCTTGCGTGAGTCGTTTGCAAATGAGCGCACAGTTCAAACCTTCCTTTTTACCTAATAATGGCATAAATGTTGTTCACTCTTCTTATAGATATCGTCGTTTGGTAATATCAGCTTCCAACAATCGTCGACGAGAAAGAGAGTCCGGGAGAGGTTCGAATCGTGAAGTCCCTCAAAGTGGCGAGTCCGCCCCTGACGAGTCGCTCTTCGATACTGGCACAGAGAGTGCAGATGAACCAGTCAAGAGTACTAATTCTCTGTATGAAATTGATTCACTCTCTAAAGATCGTGTTAGCGTAAAAATAACAGGAAAAGATACTATAAGAACAGAAGGAATGGAAGTGGAAGATATTTTTGAGGGAGTGTTCTTTTCTCCTTTGAATACTTTGCTTTCAGTTGACTATCTCCTCCTATTTGGCGTCGATGGGGTTTTACCAGAAATAATAAATGGTAGATGCGCGATGATAGGTATACTTTCAGGTTTCACAAACGAAATAATGATGAAGAAGTCATTGACTGAACAACTATTATTTAACGTGACTCACGGTGTCACGCCAGTAATTGCTGTCACAGTAATATTGCTTTCTTTGATGCCCTCGTTTCTAATAGATCAAAATGAATATTTGCAGGAATCTGGATCACGAAACGATCAAATTGCCCAGAAATGGTGTGGGCAAGGTGCATTCCGTTACAAATTTGATGATCGTTTCAGGGGAAAACGTGCATATGCAGTCGATCCAGCAATGTCGGATTTGAAATTTTTCCAAATGAAAACACCTCTTGGTGACATAGGATTCGTCCCGTTTGCTGAAGTTGTGAATGCTCGGTTTGCCATGTTTACTCTCATGGGCACCTTCCTCATTGAGGGATTCCTTGGCCATGGTATTCTATCATCTTAATTCGTTGTCTAGAAAATCTGAAAAGGGTATGATATAAAATACCTGGTACCGGTAGTACAAGTGGTTCTTTTACTGTACGTCACAATGATCATCAAATTTTAAAAAGAAAAAGCAGAAACAAAAGACCTCAATTTACACTTTCGAAATTTCATTCAACGTCTCTTCTGCAGCAACTTGAAGTTCCAATCCACTCGTCTGTTCCTTATATTTTATAACATATTCCTGTATTTCCAAGCTCACTAACTTCCTTCTAACACTTGAATCATATACGAAATTACCAAGAGCTATGATTAGTCTCATTTTACTGCCGTCATCCTCGGCTGAAGTGTTTCTAAGGAGTTGCAGCATAACCCCGAGAAATAAGATGTAGATTTCGCTCCAGTTCTCTTTTTTATCTATTTTTCCATGCAGTATACTGATTGAGAAGTTCATAATAAAGGTACAAATTGATATACACAGAGCGGGTTTCATTGGCTGATCAGCTACTGAAGCAAGACATGAAAAGATCCGCTTCACGTGCGAGAAAATTATTTTTTCAAGCAGTTCCTCAGTTCTAAAGCAGTTATTCGCGAACCGAATAGCAGTGAGTACATTTTGTGTTGTTGCCGGATGATTGATGGCACGCAAAAAAGCTCCTTCAAGTTCTATATCATATTTCATTATTTCAGTTACATACTCTGGAAATAATATTGCTTTCCGAATAAGATCAAAAGTTGGGAACAAATATTCAACCCTCATCGATAATAACTCTGTGATTACTGCATGGACTTGTGCATTCTCTTTATTTTCCACATCTGAACTCCATATACTGGATCCCTTCAAGATACCTTTTTTTTCTTCATTCAATCCAAATTCTGTAAGCTTAGCTAAAATTCCTTCGAAATTGATCTTATCAAAGTACACGTGTGAAAGTGTCGGTATGTAGGCTGCTGTCTTTTGTAAAGGTTGCAAAATCTCACTTTCTTTCTTCCCAAAAGAAATATCTTTTTCCTGAACATTTTGAAGTAAAAATTCGATAATTTTCTCCTTATATGAGAATGGCAACATATTAGTCTGGAGCCATTCTTCCGCAACACTAGCTGGGTCTTGACCGCTACGAAAAGTTAATTTCAACGGGGGCACGCCGTCTTGGACATCAATGTCAAAGACATAATCAGTTCTTTCGAGATTTCTAACATTTTTGGGAGATTCTGTGATGACCTTACCCAATAACTCCCATTGCTGAGAAGCTATTTTCCAAATGTACGCTTTTGATTTACCACTTTCATCGGTGCAAACTTGAACTTGTCCTTCAAAAGATCCAGGTTCACTAAGGACTTTAGAGTCCCTAACTGCAAGATTCATTTTTATTTGAGAATTCTCTTTTTCTTCAAGCCTCGTGAAAACTTCTATTGTACGTGGACCATGTAAAGATTCATTCAAGATAAACTTCCTTACTACGCCATCAGAGCAAGCTGTTAGTAAGCTTGTACCTTTCATTAAGATTGACCAAACACATCCTGGATGTACAATGGTCTGTATACATTCTCCATGTATGTTCCAAATTTTGCAACTTCTGTCCTCGCTTGAAGTAACTACAAAACAATTTTTTTCACTGTTATGAAAGAAATGAATGGAATATATAAGAGATGTATGGCCAAGAAAAGTGCGCTCAAGTCTATATTGAGTAGACCAAAGCTTCGCCGTATTATCATGGGATGCGGACAAAATTCCAAGATTTGGAATATAACATAAGCTACGAACTGAATCACTGTGAGCTTGAAGTATATTTGAACAACTATGGTCACTACACCAGTGACGGATAGTTCCATCCGCTCCACCTGAAAGAAATTCAGAATCTGTTAATGCCGCCAAAGAAAGTACCGAACTAATGTGACCAGAAAGAGTCTAAGAAAAGACAAATAAAATTTAAGCAAAAAAGTAAGAAGTTATCAAAATCCACATACCTTGAGCAACTTGAACTTCCTCCAAACACAAATATGAGAGTCTTGACTGGCAGTAACTATGTCTCCATTTTTTAGGACAATAACTGCAGTAATATCCATCGCATGTCCATTTAATTCTTTCAAAACTAATCCCCTTGGAATACTCCAGACTAGAACACGCCGGTCCCTGCTACCCGAAAGAAGAATTTCTTCCTTAAAGTCCAGAAAACCTTCAGGAACCCAGTGTACGCAAGTAACGAAGGAGTCATGCCCATTGAAAACTTTCTGCTCTGGGAGCGAAGTTTCATCATGATCTAGGTTCCATATTCGTATTGTTTTGTCTCTGCTAGCAGTGGCGAAGTAACTTGAACTTCCTGACTGAGAGGCGATTGAGCGTACATCCTCAACGTGACCACGAAACTCGCGATCGATCTTAAAGTTAGGGGTGAGCATGTTGCAAATGCCAACACAAAGTTTCGTGTCACTTCTTCATACCATATATTTTCTTTCAGCGAGATTGCATAGATGAATGCAATATAAATGACCCGCGCGAGGGGTGCCGAGATGCCGAGGTCACCGAAAAAGTGGATTAAAGTCGAACTTCTGAAGATTTTGAAGAGTTAGTTGTAAAATGTGTATTAAAGATTCGAGAAATCGATATTCTTCACTACCAAGACGTTACCGTATAGTTTTACTCCCCACCTCGAATCGCAGTGCTGATTATGCCAAGTATTGCGAGAATACTACTTGACTTTTTCCTAAGCAGTTTAGGGTTTCAACCATGGCAGACTGGCTTTTTCCTTTTTCCTTCTTTTTCTAAAGTCCGCGAAGGATTGGGCGGTGAAACTTGGTCGAAAACGGTTAAACTTGGCAGATAAGAAGACAGCAAATAGTGTTTCGTAGGAGGAAAGAATCAGATAGACTTCACATATACGAACAAGTTCGGTACTTGTATCAAGAGTTGCTTACAGCTACTATACAACTAGACTAGTAAGGAAAGTCCTACGATTCGTTTTTGAAAAGGTCACGTTCTGCATCTTGAACTCACCTAGCTAATTGTAATTTTGGAAACCTGAATTCTTTTAATGCGAACTTCACCATTGATTGACAAAATGTAAGTACAGAAGTTTCGTCGTACTCCGATGTTTCAAAAGGCTAGTAGGAATTATATCCTATTTTTGTATCAAGTAGAATGAACTTTCGAGTTAGTTTTCCCGAAGAAGGATAAAACAGCAACGTATTGACTCGTAATTTTCTGTGTCCTTTAAAAAAGTATAAATACTATATTTGTTTGTTAAGAAAGTCGAAATGGAGGAAAAGCGAGTTTTAGGATTCATTCACCCTGATTTGGGAATAGGTGCTTGGATCTAATTCATTTACGTCGGAGCCAATAAATTTTCTTGGATAGGTGGTGCTGAACGTCTAATACTTGATGCTGCAACAGAGCTTCAAAGATGTGGTCACAAAGTATGTTATTAATTTCCACGAAAATGATATTAACCTTCCAATAGGTTCATTTATACACTGCGTATCATGATCTTGCACGTTGCTTTGAAGACACACTACATATCGGTGAGTTTATGATTGACTCATCCTTTTTATGTTTATTTAATGCGTGTAGGTGGTAAAAGATGTGACTGGATTCATGTTAGTGGTAGCTGGATCCCACGTCATTTCTTTGGCTTTTTTCACATCTTTTTCGCTAACCTTCGTTGTTTTTGGCTATCGGTGAACTCTTTCTTCATTACCTATAATTATTCAATCGTGTATACTGCAGATAGTATTGATATTCTCTAGAAGAAAGACTCAAATCGAACTCATATTTGTGGATCAGGTTTTTCCATTCCTTATTTATAAAGAAATAATAACAATAATAACTGATTTGTTGGAACTTAGGTCTCTTTGCCAGTGCTGATTGTGAGGTGTCTCTCAAACATCCGAACAATATTTTATTGTCACTATCCTGATTCACTACTAGCACCAAGAAACTCTATTATTAGAATGTTGTACAGATTTCCTTATGATCTGTTGGAAAAATATTCAACACTGTGTGTAAGTAATTATATAACACATCATCTTTTCATAATTTTGTATTATATTTTTTAGGCACATAAAATTCTTGTTAATAGTAAGTTTACAGCGCAGAAGTTTCTGAACGCCTTCCTGAATGTTGAGTCGCTGGATTGTCCAGATGTATTGTATCCATCGGTAATTTTCCGTTTTTCTGCTTCAGTGTGCTAAGAAGCAATTGAAGGTACAACTTATGAGCGTAGCCAATACCGTCAATTTATCTGACCAAAATTATAAGTCGTAATATTTACCTTTGCAATACATTTCTGAGTTTATCTGTTAAAATAATAGTTTTTTGACAATTAATCGGTTTGAGCGAAAGAAAGACATTTTTCTGGCAATACATGCTTATGTTCACATGCTGAGTATGCATAAAGAATCCGATCTATGTAAGACTAGACTACTTGTAGCCGGAGGGTATGATTCTAGGTTAGTAGAGAATGTGGAACATATTAGTGAACTGTCAAGGTAATTCATTAATCTTTGACTTCTTTTTGTTGATTTTCTCTTAAGGGAAGCGAAACGCTTATCTCACAGAAAAAGTGTTACTTTTCTCCCTTCAATAAGCTCTAACCGTAAAAGAAAAATACTCATGGAATCTTTATGCTTGTTGTACACCCCGATGGAGGAACATTTCGGGATAGTTCCGCTTGAAGCTATGAGTGTAGGTACACCAGTCATTGCTGTTGATAGTGGCGGTCCCAAAGAAACAGTTGAAAATGAAGAAACGGGTTTTTTATGTTCCTCAAGTTCGAAGGTATTTTTTTTATATTCTATTTCCTAGAAAGTTAGTATTATCCTATAAAGGAGTTTGCAGAGGTTATGTATCGCTTGTGCAATGATCCGAAGTTAGCTAGTTCCATTGGATCTTCTGGACAATATCATGTATGTCGCAATTTTGATCGTACCGAGTTCGGGGTGAAATTGAGTAAGATAGTTGAAGGAGTGCTAAAATCTTCATAAAAATCATGAATAGAATGATTACATTATAAGTCGAACAGTAAAAATAAGCTCAATACCTCCTTTACTTTAATAATACCAAGATGATCTTACAAATTATCTCAGCTCATTCGATTCTTATCCACCAAACTGAATCTCAAAACGCGACTTGCACTCTACAATTTTATAGTCTAGATGTGGGATCGCCATCTATTTTTTAAATTTTGTCCATGTTTGTACCTTGAAAGAGAAGGAGCTGATTAGTAGCTATAAACCTAAAAGGATATGAAAAGTGCGAACAAAAAATGACTAAAACTTTCCACGCGAATCTATTGAATTTCGAGTAGAGCATTTTTACTACAAGAAAGCAGGGGTTTAGTAGAACAAATTTCCGAAGCTGATATGTTTTCTATGTCCTCGATGCTCCTATCACTAAGCTTCATGAAGATTTTGCGAATTTTATCCTTCCGAACGGATCTTATACTTTCCTGGTGAATTGAAGCAATTAGTATCAATCGCGATGTTAGCTCATATTGAGTAACTTACCACAAGATCGTACACCTGATTCCAGTCCGTCATATCTTCACGGGCATGCTTGCACAGAGAATGTGCAACTTCAATGTAATGAAAATGAATTTTCTTTTCGAAAATATGAGTATGTTTTCTCTTTCAATGCACAATCTGCATACCTGTAACTCTTTCTCTCGATGTTCAGCCTTCAAAATAGAGTTTAACTTTTCAGTTTTTAACCAGTCTGGCATGGTGACTGTACATTTACTCCGCTTCTTTAAGCTCAGAGCTAGCCAAAGCGGAACAGGTTTGCGACTTTGAGCTTCGAAGGATGAAATCTGCGATTAGCATAAGCGTAAAAAAGTTATTGCATGGAACGTCTAAGGTGTACTATGTTCCTACATTTTTGAATAATAAAACTTTGGCCTGAGAGAATTAAAATCGTTAGTGTTTTTAGTTCATCACTTCGTAAAGGACACACTTCGCGTTGAGCAGGTGAAGTAAAGTTCGGAGTAACTTCAACTTCTATATCCTCAGCGATAAATTCAACTTCCTGCGAGAAATAGGTGGATGATTTCTACAGCTCAAGCACATATTTGAGTAAGAATACCTGGTGCATGGCAAAGCTCTTTAAAAAGGTGTCGTGTGAAGTTCAAAATAAGCTTTTCAAACTCAAGGTCGCTACGAAAAAAGCGATATGAGTTTTCTGTATGTTCTAAGTTTCGGAGTAGAATGTGCGTAAATTCACCATATATTTGGGTGTGAGTAGTAGTAGAGAAGTATTCGAGAGTTGATGTGTAAAATAATACCGGGGGGACCTTTCTCTGCACACAGGAACAGACAGAAAGCCTCACTACCCTGAATAATATCAACACAAATGAGTCCCGACCGTGTCCCTAAACGAAAATTTCTCGAATCCTCTTTGCCACTTTTACGAAAATTCAACAGTACTTCCAGATAAACTATCCGCGCAGAAATAAGAGGAAGTAAAAAATCTTTCATAATTTGACGCTTGCATTGGGGTCGTTATGTACTCAACTCGGTTAGTGTTCAAGAGCGGCGGTACCCTAAAAGGAAAAACGGACGGAGCTCGTTCACAGTCAAAGAAAATCACAACTGTCTCATCTTCCTCACCATTCTTTTGCAAGGACTTCCGTTCGCCTATAATTTCGCATGTGAAACGTGCATCTTCGTGCTTTATGAGATTACATTCACATGGTGTGAAAGCAGTTCGGTTTGAGCGAGAAAATTCGGTACCTTCACTTGGGGCTTTACAAAGAAGTGCTCAGGTTTTTAAGTTATAAGCGATATTTTTCTCTATCTAAATGGGTTCCGAAACTATTTCAATAGAATAGAAGAACAGCTTTGTTAACTTCGTTCTATTTGCTCAGTATATCTACGATCTTAGATGTCAAAGACAGTTTTGCCGCACCGGTATTATTACTTGTCTTACTTTGTTATGAATGACTTTTTAACTTATAAAATAAATTTTTTATTAGAGCTCTCTCGGAATTAGCGATTCAAAGATGGTAAATTTGTATTTCTTGTGCTTGTTACTTTCTCTAAACAAGTTTATTTTTGCTCTTAAGGTTGGCGCATACTTGCCCGAGTCTTTTGAAGAGGTTTTTTTTCAACTCTCTGAAGCATCTAAGGTTAATTACCCCATCCCAAAGGAAGGATTTTACCAGTTCTCTGCGGACTCCTCAAAGACGCCAGCCTTGCGGTATGTCATTCAATGCACCCATTCCGAGATATTTTATTTTTTAGTGCCGGAGCCCTCGACAGATATAGTGTTAGCTTTCCACCGCGTTGGAAAGAGTTGCCTGTGAGTAACGCTAAAAGTGGAAATTATTGTCAGCCACGCTGCGATGAAGTAAGTTTTGAGTTCTCTTCTTTATAACTGGCATTGTAACAACAATCTTTAGGCTACTACCGAGGTCGGTTTTTCGGATCCAGCGCAGGGAACTTTGCAAATTATCATCATACCGACTACAAAACTTCTTATATCAAAAAAGTTCCCAAGTATGGGTGATGTTGGTACAATCAGTAACGTAATAAATGCTATTTCACCAGCAATTACTGGAAGGTACCTTAAATAGAAGTAAAAAACACATTCGCAAATGCTCTGATTCATTTAGTGTTGCAGCAGAAGAGGAAGAAATTTTGGACAAAGAGGAATTCACAGAGAAAGGAAGGGTTTATTATCAGGTACTTCAAAAACCGGACAATTCTCTCAACTTTTATTTAAATTTTTACAAGTATGAGTTGCTCACACCCTTCGCGGAAACTGGCTTGCATAACATTGCAAAAATTACTACTTCACAAGTTCGCCTGATTAACTGAATATATAACTGTTAAATAACGTATTCTTTAGAATTATGTCATCATGGCATCAATATCTGCTTCTGAGGCTCAGTGGTCTGCAAATGAGAAGGTGCGAGTTGATACGTGGTTCATAAAATGGAACATATAATTTATGTAATTTGTGTAAAAGGATCTTCGACGAGTGCTATCATCGTTTCATATAGACGAAAGCTAATAAATGCAGTGAAATTTTCGTTTACTAGCCGCTCATCACTCAATAATCCGTCCCATGATGTGAAAAAGAGGTTTGTATACTTTCGTAAAAAAAGTGAGAGTTTAGATCACGCAGGTGACAACATGCAGGTGAAAAAAAACGAATAGTAGTGATTGCGACGAAGTAAGCAAAATTGTGAGAGATAAAGGCTCTTGTATTACGTGCATAGTTACGCAATTATTAACAAATTAATCAGTAGCACTTCCTTCGTACTCCAACAAAAAGTCTTTTTTCCGTGGAAGACAGAAGTTCTTTCTTATCCTTACTTTCTCGTGACCTTATCAAAAGATGAGACACCGATCACAGCAGCAGCGATAGCTGCAAGTACTACACCCCCGGCAACAACAGACAACAACGTGTTCTTTAAAGAAGGTGTGATGGCAGCTGTTTCGTTGATAGCTTCACTCATTGCAAAAGAAGGAGCCACAAAGCTGGCTGTGCTGAGAGAAACTGCTGCGCTGATCTTTTCCACATTCTTTGCGACCTTTGAAATGCTCGCAACAGGAGTGGAAGAAACCTATTCGTAGAACGTTAGTACACATTTTGGCACGACAGTTTAAAGAAATAAATTGTTGTTGCTGATCGCCCTTTCAAGATCATGCTTTGAAAAGAATAATCTTTACAGACAAATCAAACGAGCGATGAGTGCGCAAACTTAAGCAACGTCGTACACAACAATAACTTGTTGCAACGAAGAAAAATCTCAGAACATTTTCTTTCGGAGCTCCAAACTAAATTCAGAGGTAAAGAAAAAGTTACTGTTCTTATAAATCGGAGAAATCGAGGCTTGAGAGGATAGATCTTTTTACCTTGATAGCTCGGGGGCCAGAACGACGAAAAGTAGATAACTTAAGTGGTATTAAAGCCGATGATGATAACGTGCACGCCATGTTGTAAACTATATTCCAATAATGAGGTCTTGGTAAACGTATCTATGAAAGTGTGATAGGAATAGATGGGAAAAGAGCACCTTTAAAGGTAATAATATTTTCCTTTTTCACCAGAAAATCCCGGTGAATTCGGAATCTTGCCTGCAATCAATTTAGGGCAGATTTCATTTTTCTACATTTTTTCACGAAATGATATCTTTGGATTTCCCCAATAAGCCAAAATTCAAAAAATGTCCTGTGGCTGTCTCTCTTCGTTTTTTTTTTCGTACGCGTACTCGATGTAAAAAACAAGACCTCCTACCCACAATACCCGCAAACTTCTTCTCCTGTTTCCTGAAATTGGACTGGGGCAAGACAAGTTCATAAACACACGACTTATTATCTAGTCTACCTATAAGTGCGCGAAGAGAACTACTACATACAAATAGAAAACTATTGAGTCTTGAGCGCCTTTGTTCGAACCTTCGAACCTCCTTCATCTTTCTTCTTTACAAGCTCATGTTGTTCTCTTACAAAAGCATCTCCCTCTTGCAATCTTCTCTCGGTCGGAAGAAGCTTAGAGAGAGAGAAGTGAAAATGATGACGAGATTTGAAACTGCTAAATGTATCACGTATAAGAATTGTCCATCGAAATGCGCTCAGTGTGAAGAGTCAAAATATGCACATCATATGCCGAAGAGGTATCTATCTTTCTATAAAATCTTTTTTTCATTGGACACTTCTATTCGAAAGTGCTTTCTACTTTCTCATCCTGTGGACTCCTCTCAATATCATATGCTCACAATTACATTCTAGGAGAAGGCATAGTTCCTTAAAAAACGGCGTCAGAAATTCCTCTCCAACACATTTGTTCGCTTTGGTAGGAGTTTCTTTTGCTAGAATTATACCAGAACTCTCGGCAAATCATATTTTTATGGCCTCCTTTCTGAGCTGGTTAGTGGCTCAGGTGGCTAAGTTATTCACGAATTGCTATAGGAAAGGTAGATGGGAACTTAAAGTTATGTTTGATAGTGGAGGAATGCCCTCATCACACACAAGTCTGGTTTTTAGTCTTACAACTGCTATTGCTCTTCAATATGGTCTTGGTAGTCCCCTTTTCCCACTTTCTCTTGCATTCAGCCTTATTGTAGCTTATGATGCTGCAGGTGTACGTAGACATGCAGGTAAGCAGGCAGAAGTTTTGAATCGTATTTTGGCGGACGTTTTTCATGGTTCGCCTATAAGTGATACAAAACTGAAGGAAGTGCTTGGACACTCTCCTCTACAAGTCACGTGTGGTGCAGTAGTAGGAATTTTAGTCGGGAGCTTTTATATGCTCCGCTTTGCCTGAAATAATTTCTGAGTTCCGAGTTCGTTAATGCTGATAGTTGATAAACAGTACATAATTGCTACTAGCATATTAACGTCCACAAGTAAATGCAAAGTATTTAGAGTTAGAGTTGAATTTCGGGAAATGCTGAAAAGTAACATCTTACAACATATCCATTAATTTTAGCAAAAGCTCTGCCATATTCCCATTTTTTTTCAAGGTTCTCGACAGCGTTTCACAACAGCGACAAGGCAGGGCGTCAGGGCGCCAGGGCGCGAGCAAGGAAGAAACATAAAAAAAATACGACTTTTATTTTCACAACTCGCAATAATTTTTTGAACTACTGGCCAAGTAACACTTCTTATTCGCTCATTAAAGTAGCAAGGAGAGTTCCCGACATCCAGAAACTTAAACTTATCTAGTATACTTTGAACTGCGAGGGACTAAATCGAGATCGAGAGTTTAAATTAAATTGACCGAACCAAGTCAAGGGTCTGCTCGCAAACGTGCAGTGATCTCTCCTTTTCAGAATGTCTATTTCTAAAAATTCGACCAGAATGCGGTTAGAAAGACACTTTGATTTGAACGAGAAAGTTAAGAGAATTGCTTTTGTCCAGGTAAAGTATGAGTGAGATTTTGAAGTCCAAACTAACAATTCTCCAGATATTCTGTTCTTTTAATGCGACGAGATTGAATTCCGTTATTGCAGCTGGAGATATCATGCAGAGGTATTACACTTTCTACGGTACACATTTGGACCTCTTACGTGGTAGTGCAGTTATATAGAAGAAGTGGGAAAACTTGCCATAGGGAATGCTGAATATGGGGTAAGCATTTTTATAGAAACTGAATTTGTGTCTCACAAGGTTGAACAGGGACGATCGCAAATAAATATTCTAGATGTGTTACAGGGATTACAAGCATTAGGTGATGACCTTAAATCGATCATCCTCTATGCCGATACGCTTGACAGCAAACCATTTGCCATCCCACTTCCAAAAAAATTTGTTATACGTCGACGCCCAAAGGTAGGTTCTCACTAGCATGCAGTGAAGAAATGTTCACGAAGTTGTGTTTAGGTCCAAACGTCGTTCTTGAAAGTTGCAGAACCTCAGCCAACCAACATCCCTCATTATTTTCCTGCATTTCCAGACAAACACACTTATTCTAACAGTTATGGCTTGCGCTCAGCGAAAAAAATAGAAAAAAAACATACCGATAGAAGGAAAGAAAGTAAGATCATGTTGAAGGCTGAAAGTGGTTCCTTCAATGGAAATGTAATGAACAAAGTAGGGGAGAATTTTAGGAAGATAAAAAGAAAGCAGGAAATCGAAAAATTTGACACTTTTATGGTATATGTCTTGAATATAATGCAGGTTTATATGCTCATTATTTGACTTACAGGATCGTTATAACGTGAATTTTTGCGGAAAATGAACGAAGAGTAAGCCGAAATGTGGCTAACGGTATGTTTTTAATGCTGCTCTATGCACGGTTCCAACAGCTTTGTCCTGAGTTACTTGCACCCTAAACGTGTTTGTTGTCGACAAAGAAGTAGTTCTCCGGAAGACTCGCGTTGACTACGAGTAGCGCTTAAAAGAGAGTTATTAAAATCTGAAAAAAGGGAGCCAGAGACTGAGCCTTTTTTGGGCCAAGGGTGTCCGTCACGACACGGACCCTTTTTTAAGGGGGCTTTCTTTTTGTTTAAGGTTTTCACCCGAACCTTTTAATTTTTCTGGCCGAAAATCGAGGATCTTAATCTTGCGGATAAATCTAAGTGAGAGGAAAAGAGTTAAAAGAGAGAGAAGACGTAGAATCGATAAAAAAACAAATTTTCTTCTTTTCCGATTGGATTGGAACTGAAATTGGATAGATTTCGAACGCACTCTTCATCTTGGGAAAACCGTGTGACTCTTTACGGCTTCACTAAGTTCATTAAGGACCTTCAAGTTTAAAACTCATCTCCAAAATACTGCAATCTCAAGTTTTTCACCATGAATTCCGCAGTTAACTCGCTTCCTATAAAGGTTCAGAGTTTACAATGTGCGTAAGAAATGGAGTTCGTGTACATCCCTTAATTTTGATCGAAGACTCTAGCTCGCGAAGCGTACTTTCCTCGGCTGCCTGTATGGATATTTGCATGCCGCAATATTCGATGCACTGTTACATTGATAATCTAGAACTTTTTGGTATTATAAGAACTGACACCTATATATATCTAGCCTCTAAAATTGCAAGAAATAGTACTCGTGGTACATACAGGTTAAAAAGGTATTCACTTTTTTGTCATGATCATAATCAGCGATAATAAGCAAATTGACTTTAGATTTGTTCGAAGTAAGCATGGATTCCGAACATATGCATCAGGATCCGAAGGTAAAGCTTTACGATCAACTTTGTTTTTCTTACTCTGACAAAAATTGAGTACCAGAAGTTAAAGTGGAAGAAACTGCAAGACCAGTATATCCTTTTAGTGCGATCATTGGGCAGGAAGAGATGAAATTTGCTGCGCTGATGAATATTATTGATCCGAATATTGGAGGCATCATGGTCATGGGAGACCGTGGAACTGGTAAGTCAACTACCGTTCGCTCTCTCGTGGATCTGCTTCCACTCATTGAGGTGGTTCAAGATGACCCATTTATGAGTAGTCCGACGGACCCTAATTTGATGTCTCCGGACGTTCTTTCTGCATTTAGAGCAGGTGAAAATATTCCAACTACGAAAGTCCGAATCAATATGGTTGATTTACCTCTTGGTGCAACTGAGGACCGTGTCTGCGGAACAATTGATATTGAAAAAGCCTTGACAGAGGGTACTAAAGCTTTTGAACCAGGACTATTGGCTAAAGCTAATCGGGGTATACTTTACGTCGATGAAGTCAATCTTCTTGATGATCACCTAGTCGACGTTCTCCTTGACTCCGCAGCATCGGGTTGGAACACTGTTGAGCGCGAGGGTATCAGCATTTGTCACCCAGCAAGGTTTATTCTGATTGGTTCTGGGAATCCTGAGGAAGGTGAACTTAGACCTCAGCTTCTTGATCGGTTTGGAATGCACGCTCAGATTAAAACGGTAAAATTGCCCGAAGAAAGAGTTCAAGTCGTTGAAGAACGTACAGAATTTGATTCTTCTCCGAAGGAGTTTCGCAGTAAATATGATGACAAACAAGCTGAAGTTATCAATAAGGTTACTCTTGCACGTGCACTATTGCCGGAAGTTGAGGTGCCCATGGATATTCGTTTGAAAATTTCGCAAGTCTGTGCTGAGCTTGACGTTGACGGTCTTAGAGGAGATTTAGTAACTACGCGTGCTGCAAGAGCAGCTGCCGCCTTTCGAGGATCGAAAATTGTTACTGATGAAGATGTGTATGCAGTTATAACACTTTGTCTGCGTCATAGATTGAGAAAAGATCCCATGGCTTCAATTGATGAGGGATCGCGTGTTTTAGAAGTGTTCTCAGCTGTATTTGGTTATGAACAGTAGTAATATTGAGTACAAATTTCTTCGAGAAGGAATCCCTTCCTTGATGACGTAGTAATTTAACCAGAACTTGTGCATGTTTTTGATCGCCAGAGCCTTTCATAAGAGTATTCCAAGCTCCTATAGAATCTACGATAACCAAGATTTCTTTAATCTTTAAACTTTGTTTGAACTTTGATAATATGCTCACGTGCTAAAGAGGATTGAATGAAAACAAAAGTGCACAAGTAGACATAGATCTTTAACTTTCAAGTTAGTTTCGTAACAAATAATATTTCATTCGAGCTTGCTACACATTACAAAGACAATCCACTTTCATCGTCTTTACCACCAGCAATGATATCAGAATCTTGCTTTCCCGCAGTAAAATAGAGAGCAAAAATCCCAAGAGGAACAACTCCAAGAACTATCCCGAGGGCACCATCATTGATACCAAGCGGAAGACCCGTGCCGTCACCGTTGAGGCGATCATCCACCTAAACATATTTATTAACTTGGTTCTTGAATGAAAAAACACGAAAAACTTACTATTGCCAGAGCAGGAAAGACGGGGGCGATGGTCGCCACGATCGTAGCAGAAATTGCAGCGGATTTCTTTTGAATCGAAGCGAAAGTTTCGGAAGCCTTGGCTTGCGGAGCTATGATTCGTTTTTTCGTAAAACAATTGATGCCATTAATATTTGAGGTAATATATTAAACAGTAAATACCTTTCTTGAAGCAATTCTTTGACTTACGCGTTGTCACTAAAAGATCAAAGAAGGTAAGAAATTTGACGCGTAAAGTGGAGTTTAGAACTTCAAAAAGTAAATATGACGATTAATGTAATACGCACCTTCACTGTGACGGACAAAAGTAGATGCATTCAACGTTGATGCAAACATATTTCTATTTTATTTTAAACGGGTACTTCGCGAGCGGAGGTTATGACCTTCCTCCGAGTTTCCGAGACTTCCTGAGTCCAACTCAATTCAGCTCAAGCTGAAAACTCCAAAAAGATATTATTCTTCCTTTTCGATTTTTCTTGATAGTACGTACGATAGTTCCTCCCTCATCCATAGACAGTGATCAGGTGATAGATCGTAATATACACAAAACCAAAAAAAAAAAATTAATTTTATCTCAGATGGAAAAAGAGAAAACGACATCAGGTTTAAGGTTTCCCACGCTTCAAACGACTTTCTCTTTCTCTGCCTGTGGTCGTGTGGTCTGGTCACTTCGACAAACAGGTAAAAATGATGTTGAATACTGCATCACCTTCATGCTATTCTTCGAAAGTGCAACATCTGAGTAAATCACGCGGTAAATTACCTGCATCATCTAGGCTTCTTAGACCGAAAGGGAAGGCTCGTGAAAAAAAAAAGTTTTTTGGTGTAACGTCATCGATTTTGGATAAAAGTTCTCTTCCGCTGTCGGGGCTACAGGGCAAAGCTATTGTATTCCCACCCAAGGATGAATTTCCGAGCAGATCTGAAGTCCTTTCAAACATACCTGACGAGTGTTTCAAAAAAGATACGATGAAATCTCTTGCGTATACTGTTCTTTCCACAGTTTTAACTGCGTTCTGTGGAGCACTTGCTTTTGCATTTATCCCTTTAAAACTGTGTTGGTTGCCAGTTTGGTTGAGCTATGCTGCCGTAACCGGGACAATTGCAACTGGATGTTGGGTGATCGCTCATGAATGTGGACATAACGCTTTCAGTGAGAATCGCATACTCCAGGATTTCGTTGGATATTCTTTGCACTCACTCTTATTAGTACCATATTTTTCTTGGCAAAGGTCACACGCTGTTCATCACAGTAGAACCAATCATTTAACAGAGGGTGAAACTCATGTTCCATATGTTAAGGGTGAAGTAAAGGGTGACTTAAACCTGAATGCACGAAAAGGATTAGGAGAAGGTCTATTTACTTTCATTCAACTCCTCACACATTTAGTATTTGGGTGGCCAGCATATTTGATTACTGGTGCTACTGGTGGCAGTGCACGTGGAATCACAAATCATTTTTTACCTTGGATAAATACAGGAGAGCTAGAGTTGTTCCCCGGAAGTTGGAAAAAAAAGGTCCTCGTTTCTGATGTGGGTGTGCTCGCAGTAATCTTTTCTCTCGGTTATTGGGTTTATTGTTGTGGTGTGCAACCCTTTGTTTCACTTTACCTTGGACCATATATATTTGTGAATATTTGGCTGGTCCTCTATACATGGCTTCAACATACCGACACAGATGTTCAGCATCTTGCAGCCGAGGAGTGGAGCTATATTAAAGGCGCATTCTTGACTATCGACCGTCCTTATGGTGCTGTTTTTGATTTTCTACACCATCGAATTGGGAGCACTCACGTTGCACATCATATTGAGTGCTCGATTCCACACTATAAGGCACAGTTGGCAACTTCAGCTTTGAAGTCAAAATATCCAAACTTCTACTTGTATGATCCGACCCCGATTTGGTCAGCACTCTTGCGTGTAGCCTCTTTATGTGTGGCTGTTGAGAAGCGTGGGGAAGGTCGTGATACAATGTGGACATTTACATCAAGTGCATCATAAATAGTTGAGGAGAACAAGTTAACGTGCATATGTGAAATTACTAGCACGTACGTACGCAAGATAAAAAAAACTTACAATGGTTTGCATTATCTCTGAACCTGTATGTATTCTTTCACAATTAACTACGTTACGATTGAACCTGTATAAGGAACTTGTTCTTTTTTCCCATGCTAATGAGGAGCATTCTTCCGGCAATCAATTCCTCTGGGCTTATACAGGTTGACACATCTAGAACCTTTTTGTTATTTATCCGCACTCCGCCACCATCAATCATTCTCCTAACTTCAGCCTTACTCTTCCGTAGCCCAACTTTTACTGCTACATCGACTATAGGGATTCCTATAATGTCAGTCCTAGCACATATAGCAGTCGGCACGACATCAATTAACGACTCAAGTACATCAATGTCTAATTCTGTATCTGATCCTGGTAAAAGACCCTTTGTGGCAGTGATTGCTTTCTGTAAGCCAACTTCGCCGTGGACAAATCTTGTCACTTCCTCTGCAAGTCGAACTTGAGCACTGTTTTGTACATAGTTCTTGCTATTCATTAACTTCGAGTATGTTTCTATTTCATTGAGAGGTAAGAATGTCAACATCTTCATTAGCCGAAGAACGTCTTCATCTTTTGTATTTAATAAATATTGGTAAAATTTGAAAGGAGACAAGCGCTCAGACGAGAGCCAGATTGCGCCATCTTCACTCTTTCCAAATTTTTTTCCGTCTGCTTTCAACAATAGTGGAAAAGTTAAACCAAACACCGAGTCCTTAGCAACTGTACGTCTGATAAGATCAGAACCAGCGACAATATTACCCCATTGATCGCTTCCTCCTATTTGAACGGTAACTTCGTGGTTCTGAAATAAGTGCATGAAATCATATCCTTGAAGAAGCTGGTAAGAAAATTCAGTGAAACTCATCCCAGATTCACTGTCCAGGCGTGTTTTCACACTATCACGGGTAATCATTGTCCCAACTCTTGCATATCTCCCAACGTTCCTCAAAAAATCGAGAAAGCTCATGTCTGCGAACCAATCAAGATTGTTCATAACAAGAGGGGGTGGATATTTACTTTCACGACCAAGAACTTCTTCAAGGTTCTGTCCAATTTTTAATGTGTTTGACTGTATTATTTTCGTTTCCAACAATGGTCGTTCAACCGATTTACCGGAGGGATCACCGATACTTCCAGTTGCACCTCCAAGAAGGACTACAGGTGTGTGTCCACAGCGCTGAAACCATGATAGTACAACGATTCCCAAAAGATTACCTAAGTGCAGAGAGTCTGCAGTAGGATCAAAACCGCAGTATACTCGAACAGGTTTTTGAGTAGCCTCACTTAGCGAACCCTCACTGGTACAAGCATCAAGAAGGCCGCGTTCGCGAAGAATATTAAGCACGTTTCCAGTACATTCTTTGTCTGCCGTAGCTACAGCAGACTGAAGTCTGTAAAAAGTACGTGTTGTAAGTGCCTTTCTTTTGAGTTGTTCTCCGCTCGCGTGAATTCTTTTCCTGTGCGATAGTAAAGTGGTACGTGAAGGAACAAAAGCACTGACGTTGCAACCAACGTTGCAGCATATCTCGCCCTGCACATATTAGTTAGATTGAAGACCCGTAAAGAAAGGAGAAGAAGTCTCACCATGGGCCGCAAAAGTTTCATAAGAAACAACCTTTTAAAATTCAAGAAATGACGAAATGACGCTCTCAAAACTTCACAAGTGAAGCTGCGTCGCGCAAGATATCGGGCGTAGTTTATGAAAAGTATAATCTGCAGACTTTCGACAACGTTAACTTTGCGCACAAATTGTTCGAATGACTAGGTAATTGTGAGCCTGTGTGAGATGTTAAGAACAGTTGGAGTTTTTTTTTGAGATGTGGATAAATCAACTTATGGTATGGTATGTGTAAGAGTCACAACCCTATTAGCCACGACACCGTTTTCAGATGCATATTGGATGAAATTTCCTTTTTTTTCTCATTTTTTGACATTTTCGCGATGAAATGGACGTAAAAGTCTGACTGAGCAGGAAAAACTTGTCGTGGCTACTGGTTAGAGTTTATACTTAGGTTGTTTTGTTTCCAGGTATTGGCATTAACATAAGATTTCAGCTTTAGGTGGAGCAGAAAAATATCATGATACTATTCTAGCACGAGATCTTTCCTCACAAGAACTTGAGTATTTCAGTGATAAAATGAAAGGATCATACCGGCAAGATCGCGCACGATGTTGAAAGTTGCATCAGGCCTTCCAAGCAGTTTAGCTCGAGCTGACATTTCCTCCAAAGTCCCATCATTTTTATCAAACCATTCCGAGACAGTATTTGCAATAATTACAGGATCCTCGCTATACGTCCCAACTTTATTTTCAAGTACAAAAGGTATATTACCTTCTTCTTGGCATGGTATACATCCTGGAAAAAAGTTATAATCTACAGAAGCTACTGATAAAGATGTTACCATTGAGAATGATTGGGATTCCGCATATTAGAGCCTCAGCTATAGTGCCTGGACCTGCTTTCGTAATAACACAATCGCAACAGGACATATATTCCGACATGTTATGAACGAATCCCTACGTGGATTCACATAAAATTTTACATTATTATATTTTTAGAAAAATAAGGACCTTGACATGGACGCTGAATGGCCATATTTTGGCGCTCAATTTTTCAACAAGAGATCTATTATTTCCACATATGATAACAAGTTGATGTGTTTCAGACAGTCTAATAAAGACTTGTTATGAGAAAGTTAGCGAATATAGTTCGAGCAAACCGTTTCGATAATTCCTCAGCTATTTCTGTTATTTTGCCCATGCCTTCACCACCTCCAATTAACATCACAGTCCGAGCATCCTTTTGCATACCTAACTTCTCCCTCAAATATGCTCTTGTTCCGGCAGGAATACTGAAAGATGGTCTGATAGGAAGTCCATGACATATAATTTGTGTTGTTTTCAGTCCTAAACTTAATGCTTGCGAAACCACTATTTTTGTCGCCACAAAGCATTTCAATACGCTCTTAAGTAGAAAAAAATGGTTATGATATTACGAAAAAAATATGATAGAAAGAACCTTGTGAAACCAAGTCGGGTGACACCGGGTTAAATCTGTGACCACAGTTGTAAATGGAATCGGTTTTGCAACTTTATCCCGGAGTCGCTCCAAAGACATCAACTTATAAAGAAAATTATTCAAAGTGACATAAATTTTGATGATAGTTTCTTACGGGCACATGTTGCATCAGTGGGTGTACACTTACAATTAAGTGAGGATTATAATCCATGAAAACACGAGAAAATTGCGTGCTAACAATCGCAGCGTATCCCTAGAAATATTGTGAAGGTAAACTTTGATTGTATGCTATCAATTAATATGTTTATTTCTCACCCTGAACAGTGTTTCATGAACGATCTTTGGTTCTGAGCATCGGAAATTTAAGCGCCAAAGCCACGGGTTTTTAACCAAAAAAAAGTAGCTTTTTGGCATGTTACATAAAGGCCACGGAGAATGTGAGCTCCATAAATCCACAATATTCACATCATACGAATTCCCTGATATAATTTGCGTTAATAGTCAAGAATTAAGATAAAAAGAAATTACCATAGATGCACTCAAATCCATCTTTTAAAGCCTGTGCGCTTGCTTTATGCCCTCCACCAGTATGACTCATCAGACAGAGAACACGATAAGAAGACTCAACTGTGATGTCTTTCTTCGGAGGAGAATCGGAAATTTCTGACAAGTTCGTGTCACCGCTTCCGCGACTTTTATGAGTTGCTAATCCAATAAAGGCAAGTTGCTAGTGAGGAAAATTGAAAAATTATATAATTATTATTCGGAGAAAGAATACCTTCGAAGCTAGCTGACGTATTGTGTTCACCTCAAATCCGACCGTACCCCAACTTGGAAACGGATTATTCAATATTGGTCGATTAACTCTAAAAAATGGTACATTATGATACATGAAGTTTAAGTGCTAAAGGACGAACCTTTCTTTTGCTGTAACTGTTTCTGCATTTCTCCCTCGTTCTGGTCCTTGAGAACGCCCGAAAGAAAGGTTTAAACTTCGCTCTCTTGCTACATGATTAACGCGAGCTCGATATTGTTTAAACTCAAAATTGAGTACAAACGCATCCTTCTTGCACAGAACTTGCGTGGAATCCATTTGAACAGTAAGGTTCTGCGAGACGAGCGATCCTGGGTTTTTGTTCAGAGTGTTTTTGTACCTTTTTTTTATAAACATATTTCATTTAGTGTTTCTCCCTGAGATGAGGTTGAGGTCTTTAAAAAGACACTTCTCTTTTTTTTTGCCGGTTTCACCAAACGTCTTCTCATACATACGTTTCTCGGGTAGCTTGGGTAGACTCACAACCTTATCCATATCCTCAGTCAAGACCTTCATTAATGGCGCATCGATTACAAACACGAGCTTTGAGGATTGCAGGGGTAGCTCCAATTAAATACAATGTTTCCCTTCAAAACTATTCGAGAATGAGAGGTCGAACCTTCAATAAAAAGACGGTCCGGTTACATTCTGATTCGATTAAAAGCGTCCAGTCTGTAGAGAGCCTGAGTGAAAGGAAGTCAGCTTTATTCAAGTTTGAAGAAGATAATTTGAAAGCCTCGTTAAAATCTCTTTTCACACAGGCTGTTCAAGCCGCATATCCTGAGAATTTTAAGGAGGTATCGCTAAATGAATGCGCGAACTCGGGTCTTGGAGACTATCAATTTAATGATGCCATGCATTTATTTTCTGCTGTGCGTGAAGTCGGAGGATGCGATGTTAAAAGTCCTCGAGAAGTTGCTCAAAATATTATCAACATGCTACCCGTGAACCCCTTCTTTGAGAACCCTAGTATAGCTGGACCTGGCTTCATCAATGTCAAAATTTCAGACTCATACATTTCTTCAAAAATCCTGCAAAACTTCAATATTTGTGAGCCACGAGAGCGACGAGTAAACACTGCTGAAAATGTAAACTATCCTCGCGTTATTGTTGATTTCTCATCTCCTAATATAGCAAAGGAAATGCATGTGGGACATCTTAGAAGTACTATCATCGGTGATTCTATATGTCGAATGCTAGAATATAAAAATATTGAAACTTTACGCTTAAATCATGTTGGAGATTGGGGTACCCAGTTTGGAATGTTGATAGAATATTTAAATGATGAACACGATGGTTTTGTTGATACTATTGGGGATCTTCAGTCGTGCTATAAGCTTGCAAAGAAACGATTTGACGAGGATACTGAATTTAAGATTCGTTCTCAGGCAGCTGTTGTGAAGTTGCAAGCTGGCGACCCAAAAATGTTAGAAATATGGGAAAATGTGTGTCAAACGAGTAGGAATGAATTTGAAACTATATACGAAGCTTTAAATGTGAGAATCTCGGAAAGAGGTGAAAGTTTTTACAACTTAATGATATCAGGCATACTCGAAGAATTAGAACAGAAGAATATAGCTGTGAAGAGTGAAGGTGCTTTGTGTATATTCAGCAGTTTTGAAGGAACACCTCTTATATGCAGAAAGAGCGATGGTGGTTATAATTATGCATCTACGGACCTTGCGGCAATAAATCATAGAATCAAGTACGAAAAGGCGGACTGGGTAATTTACGTAACGGATAGTGGCCAGAAAAAACACTTTGCAGGTATTTTTGATGCAACGGAGCGAGCCGGTTGGCTCGAAAGATGTGAAAAGTCAGATGTTCGTTTGAGTCATGTTGGTTTTGGATTGGTGATGGGGGAAGATGGTAAAAGATTCCGCACTCGTTCTGGTGAGGTCATACGTCTGAAGGAGCTCCTAAGTGAAGCTGAGTCACGATGCTACGATGAGTTGAAGAATAGGGGCACATCTGGACTTAGCGAGATAGAAATGAAACAGACTGCAAGAAAACTGGGTATAGGTGCGATAAAATACGCTGATCTCCAAAACAATCTGTCCACAAATTATGTATTTTCCTTCGATAGAATGCTGGATCTGAAAGGTAACACTGCCATATATTTGCAATATGCACATGTCCGAGTTAGTGCGGTACTGGACAAAACGCAGATAGATGTACAGAACGTCACACCCCAAGAATTTCGTTTTGAAGCGAAAGAAGAGAGGGCGCTAGCTTTGCACATTCTTAAGTTTGCTGAGTCACTTGATTCATCTCTACAGGATTTGATGCCTTCTCGAATCTGTGATTATCTATATACGCTATCCAGTCTATTCAATGACTTTTATGGTTCTTGTAAAGTGATAGGTGATGATAATGAGGAAAGCCGAATAATTCTTTGCCATGCAACTGCATCCGTGATGCGCAGATGCTTCTTCATCTTGGGAATAGATCCAGTTTACAAACTTTGACTTCAAGATGAATTATAACAGCACTTTAAATGTATTTGTTTTTAAAGTACGATTATTAATAATTAGTTACTAGAATTAAAACTCGAGTTAAAATAGCTAAGTACATAATGTGAAGATCAGGACAGTCGGGCGGGAATAGCCCAACTACTACGCCTCGTTCGAATTGAATTCAGCAGCCATCTTCTTTAAAGTTTGAAAACTTTCAGGACCTTTAGCGTGGTTGAGGTTCAACTTTTGAAGGGTAGAAGAGAAGATATTTTCGCACCTAATTGACTAGCAATACTTGGAAGTAAATCTTGTAGCTCTAGCCAATGTTGTAAGCTGAAAAAACTTGCACCTTCTAAATTTACTTACTCTTAGTTTGGGATTGTCCACTGATTACATAAGTATTTGCTGGTGTTGCAGCTTGAACTACATAGCTTAAGTTTCTGGAGCGTAGAATTACAAGGTGAAATATTACCTTTAGGACTTGTGAAATGGGTGACGGTATCGTTACAGAATATGTTAACTTCATCGATTCCGGGCACAGTCGTAACGCCGAGTCTTTTTAAGACGCTCTGAAGTCGCTTATCATCTGTTGAGGTTGTTTTATGGGCAACCTTTTTTTTTCTTCGAAAAGGAACAGACAGTAAAATCGTGTTGAAACGAAGCAATAAAGAATAAGGGCAAACCTTCGAACTGATCCTTTTCCGCCCGTGCGCACAGCGCCGGCAAGCTTTTGCAATCTGTTTACGTCCATGAAATAGTTGATCGTGAGCGTTAGTGAATGACGGTTAATTACAACACGCTAAACCACTTTTATGCATTATCATTAGGTTCTTTCCGGAGCCCGAAGTTTAGGGGTTTCCGGTTTTCCTCCCCTCCCCCCAAAAATGCGAAAAAACACCCCACAAGGAAAGAAAGGAGACTGGGCGGTTCGAAATAGAAAGCAGCTAAGGAGCGTGTTTGTTCAGCTCAACAACTCTATCTGCAACATGCTCTCACTTCAATGGCAACTGATGGAGATTATCCAGTTATGGCATTTGTCACTACAAAGTTATTCTTTGATTGATTTCCTTATTTTTTCTGGAGTTTTCATATTATTCTCCTCGTTTGTTCTCCACACGAGCGTTCAAATTGCTAACTTCTTGCGACATGAAAAGTTAAAAAGTACGTTATTTCGCTGCTTTCGAACGATGCCGTTCGTAGCTTTCTTTATAAGTAAAGAAAAGCAAAAAATGCTTTCACAGTTGCGGAAAGATATATCTTCCAGCCGTAGTTGCATACTAAAAAAGAATGAAGAGCTTCCAAAGACAGGCTGGCCTGTTGCAAGAGTTTTGAAAGAAGCAACTGCACTGAAGGAGAAAGATACTGTAATATCTGTAGCAACAAACAAAATGTCTGGTACCGTTTACATAGCTGATAGTGATCATTTTGAAATGTGCAATATTGTTTATTCACAGTTTGCGCATGCTAATCCACTGCACAGCGAAGCTTTTCCTTCTGTGTGCAGAATGGAAGCTGAAATAGTTTCTATGACGGCGAAATTGTTAGGCGGTGGATCTCCGGATAAAAAAAACGTCTGCGGAGCTATTACTTCTGGTGGCACAGAGAGTATTTTAACGGCTATTAGAGTAACCCGTGATTATATGCAGAAACGTAAGAAAATTTCATTCCCAGAAATGTAAGATCTTTTTGCTTTTTCTTTCGTACTTCATTCAGCTTACATCGTTATTTCTCCAGGATTATTGCTATTTCGGCACATGCTGCTGTGTATAAGGCTGCTGAGTACTTCAAGATACAACTTATTAGAGTAGGGGTTGACAAGGAAGGGAGGATGAGAGTGGACGAAGTAAAAAAAAAGATAAATAAGAATACTATTTTGATTTACACATCAGCTCCAAGTTACCCACATGGTGCGATAGATCCAATAGCAGCTCTTAGCGAGATTGCACTAGCATACGATTGCTGCCTTCACGTCGATGCTTGCTTAGGTGGTTTTGTTTTACCTTTTTTGAAAGCAGAGATTTCTACTATTATTTTTGATTTTGAGTTAGCTGGGGTAACTTCCATGAGTGTAGATACTCACAAATATGGTTGTGCTCAAAAAGGTTCATCAGTAGTTTTATATTCATCGAGGGAATTGCGTAAATTTCAATACACATCAGTAATGGATTGGACTGGAGGGCTTTACATATCTCCTTCACAGCCTGGTTCACGCTCAGGAGGACTGATAAGTCAAACATGGGCTGCACTTGTTCACATGGGTATTGATGGATATACGACCGTAGCTAAAGAAATTTATGCTGCTGCTGTGATGCTTCGGACAGAGATTAATTCTATTCCAGGTTTGCAAGTAATTGGTGAAGATATAAACATGATAGTTGCCTGGAAGAGTAATATGAATAAAATCAATATTTATATTGTGAATGATATTTTACAGTCAAAAGGCTGGCAACTATCTGTGTTGCAAGCGCCACCAGCTCTGCATTTGTGTATCACTGCCGCAAACGTATCGTGTGTTCCACGATTGGTTGCGGATTTGAGGCTTTCAGTTTATGAGGTTCTTAGCTTGCCTGAAGGAATTAAAGGAGGGAAAGCTCCTATCTATGGCATGGCAGGAAGTGTCCCGGATAGAGGAGTTGTGGGAGATTTGTTGAAGGATATTCAGGATATATTATTGTCGACATACTAATAGAAATCTATCTACTTCAAATCAGCGGCAGCTCCCGTAAGAATTCTTTCTTCACGAGCTGCAATTTTTCTAGATCTCACTACTTTGTTGTGAGTGCGCCTGGCCTCAAACTGGTCTGCCAGCGACTTTTCACGACTTTTCTCTGCCTTTGTCTTGTGTATTGCCTCCATCAGTACTCTCTTGTTCTTGAATACATTCCCCTTACATTTAAGATACATGGAATGATACATATGCTTATCAATTTTCTTAGCATCTCGATATTTCTTTAGTAATCTACGAAGGACTCTGTGTCGGCGGAGCCAGAGCACCTTAGTAGGCAAACGTGCCTCTCTCGTACCTCTTCTTTTACCTGTTGAGTTTAAGATTTAGATGTTCAGTAGATAGTAAGGAAATAATAGATATACCATATCCAGTATGACGTCCTTTTCTTTTAGCTTCTTGTTCCCTGCGAGTCCTTGACCGCGAGTGGATCTACAAGCAAACTGATTAGAGAAGAGAGCAAGAAAGAATAGCGTTCACGTACCTTTTCTGGCTTGCGGATCACAAGCCCATCTTTGACAAGTTTTCGAATATTCTGTCTGGAATTCGCGTTCGAAATTTCAGTTATCTAAAAGCAAGATGATCAGAATAGGAAACTTTCTGTTAATTATACCGGCTCGGTTCAACAGAACAAGAAAAGAGTTGCTAAAATCACTCAACGTACCTCATTAGGGTCGAGCCAAATCTTACGCTTCCCACAGTTTAAGATAGAGGCAGCAAGACGCTTCTGCAACTTTAATGATACCATCGATGATGACAACTGAAGTAAATATAGATGAGATTCTGCACGTGCACCGGTTCCTAGTCGGTCGCGTATTCTTTTTCTGACGTCTGAGCGTGAGTTTATTCCGAGTCGAAAATCACGGTACAAGCCTACAACCAAGCATTACTGGCTTTTTTGGAAAGTTTTATAACCCTAAATACGATTCCGGAATGCGAATCGGAACGGAGAAGAGGAAAAACGAGTCGCACCTCCCCTCACTTAAGGCGCTTCGGAAATTGTCACACAATAGCTAGGCGTCAAACAATTTATTCCGCATTTGAACGAAAACTAGGATAATTCTCTATTCGATAGATTGTATTCTTATCACGTCTTCGAAATGGTACGCATTTTTTCTTTACCGGCAAACTCTTGTCTTTTGTTTATGTTTATTGGATGCACTGATATGTTGTAAATAGGATCCTATTAAATTGTAAGTACATTCGTAGTAATTATTCCTTCGGCAATAAGCCGAGTGATCCCTTTACCTAGCTTCGCGCTGAAGATTTTTATCTAACTTAAATTCCACCTAGGGCTATTGTGATGAAAGTTATTGGACGAACTGGCTCAAGAGGACAGGTCTTTGCCTATAAAATGTGTGATGTGACAGATACTTACCCGTTTTTCAGGTGACTCAGGTTCGTGTAAAGTTTTTGGACGATCAAAATCGTCAAATCATGAGAAACGTGAAAGGTCCCGTTCGTGAAGGTACGTTGAAAAGCAGTGTAGAATTTTGTTTTTAACTTTTCTCTCTTCAGGTGATATTCTCACGCTGATGGAATCAGAAAGAGAAGCTAGAAGACTTCGATGATTCGATTACCTCGTGACATGATGTGGAGTAGTGGGATTTCTAGGAATTTTCATCGTTGCAATAAATTGAATTCTGCATAGAAACATATAAATAATTCTAAGAGCTATCTGAGAGAATATAATAACACTCTGCCACGTGCATTGCCCACAGCGAGATACCTGCTTTCTCTACTAAAAGTAGTACAAAACACAAAATTGACAGGAGTCTTGGATGTAGGCCATCGGGAGCAAATAGTGCACGAAGGCTGCTTGACCATTCTTAAAGAATCCTTGCACACACTTGATGAAAGTGCTAGTAAGTTACCACCACAATTATAGCTCACACCGTCTACTACAGACTTCAAGCTCATTATTTTCTCACCTGCAACCAACTCCTTTTGAGATGAATCATTAAAAAGCTCTTTCCATCGAGGAAAAATATTTACCACTCCATCGCTATCACCAACTGCCAACTGGTCTAAAGCTGAGTAGTTGAGGGCTGTTACTTTTCTGGATCCGACTAAACTCTTTTTATCCATGCACCTCATCTTCCTCAAGTCCCAAGTGCAAACTTTACCGTCAGACCCAGCTAAAAATAATTCTCGTCCACTGTGAGAGTAAGAAGCACCAACTATGTCTTCGCTAACATTGAGAGTCGCAACTTTTCGATAGTCCCGACTTGAGAAGACAGATAAAGTCCTTCCAATACCATATATTGAAGTAGTCTGAACTTCTGAAGTATTAGGTGACTCTGCAAAACCTTTGATCAGTATTTCTGAGCCAAAAACATCAACACGGCTCATGACTGAACTTTTATTTATATCATATACATAAATGAAATTTGCCTTGCCACTTAACAATATTTGACCAGAAGATGTAAATTTAACCTTGCGAAGAGGTAAATCCTCAAACAGAGAGGAAGACTTTAGTGAATTTCGTTTTCCGTCAATGTCAAATATCCTCAACTTTCTATCAAAACCAGCAGTAAGAAGCAGAGAAACATTCTCATACGAAAAGTCAACAGAAGTAACGACAGAATTACAAGGTGCTGCTGAATTTGCATCGGTAACTCGGATCGCATTAAACTCTTCTTCCACGAGATTTTGATCGATACCCTTCCCATCCGACATTTTTCTAACATTTTCAACAACTTTTGGAAAGTTCCTATTCGTTTTACTCCAATTCAAAGCACAGGTATCGTTGATGCGATCGCGATCACTCACTTTCTTACGCATATTTAAAGTATATAAAGTAAGTTTATTGCAGCAAAAATGCTAAATATTTTGAGTACGGTCCAAACTGTGCCCAAACTTTCAATTGCACACCCAAGTACAAAACAGTTAAGTTCGAAAGTACCTCAAAATTGAGTTGAGATCACAGTAAGATAATAAACTCTAACGACAACAGTAGAACTTTAGTTTGCGCGACATATAGTGAATGTTCTGCAGCATTGAAGCGTATTTCAGAAAGGGAGCCCAAGGCAAAATACGTATATAAAACGCGTGCTAAGAAGAGAATGTTTATTGGCCAGCTATTTAGTTTTTTCCCGTCTTGTCGTTTGCAGTTACTACTCCGACTTCAGCGAATATAATATGTGTATATAATGAATATTTGACAAAGTTAACACGGCAGTGTCTTCCTTTTGCCGTTTGGCAAAGGTCGAAAGGAGAAAGGTCGAAGGGTGGACTCGTTGACAGTTGAGGAAATTTTTGGAGAAAGCTTTTTACAGACGGCAGCTGAAAAGGAGAAAGAAGGCGAAAAAAAAGAGTGAAAGACAGGGAGGAGCTGGAGAAAAATGAAAAAGCTGAAAAGAGAAACGAGTAACTTTGCTACCATCCACGAGAATATACCACTTTAGCTTGCCTTTGCTGCCGTTTGAAAATAGAAAAGCAAAGAAATGGTCATATGCATATGGTTTCCAGTTCGAAAAAGTCAAATCCCTTTCTCTATCAGTAACTTGACTTATTTTTCCATTTTTTGTTTGCGGTGGTGGTAGATGTCGGAAAGCAAAAAGCATAGAAGTTCGGTCTCACGTCTGCATACTGTGCATACTGTGCAGGACGGATGTTGTGCCTTTCCTTAATACTTTTTTAAAATACAGTGTTATTGATAACTAGAACATTTACATCCATACCTCACACTACGAATTGCAGACTCTTCAAACATGTTACAACAATACAAGTAGAGTGTATGTGCACAATATTTTGTACTGATTCACGTCTAAACAGTATGGATTCAATGTGCGTACGTAGCCTTCAGATTATTACTTCTGATCTCGTTCATTTTGGCAACGCTCATAAGTGAGGATATATTTTCTCTGGCAAACCATGTACTCATTTGCCACCCACTTTTAACTTACGTTCATGTTCGTAACTTGGCAAGTAGCTATGCTATCCTTTGCCTTCCCTCCGTTCTTATGGCATATTTATATAATCAGAAAAGAAATCAAGCGAAGAACTAGCAATGTACTTCATAGAGCATCCTGAGATCATCTGAACAATTGAGCGTAGACTTTTTCGTTACCGGACAAGTATTATATTTCAACACATGTTCTGAAATACAAGAAAAACAAAAGACGTATCTGTGATTTATACAATAAAAAGAATAAATTAAATATTGTACTTCAACATACCCGCTTCTTATCAACAGGGTCGGACCTACTCGTTTATTCAAGCAAAGAGGACAGCAACGGTTGAAGTCCTGAAAGGAAAGACCCTTTGGGTGCTTTGGAATAGATTTTAAAGCACTTGAAACTTCACCACATTTAGGTAATTGAGCTTTTTTATCATATGTGATTGTTGAAGCACTTGAAAAGTACCATTCGCAACATTTCGTAGCGGCTGCGAGAGCAGTAAGAATATGGAAATCATAAGAACTGCGAGTACTCCGAGCACTTTCTGAGCGCACGAGATGAAACAAAAAATAACTGCAAGTCAAGTTGTGTGTCTTCCTTGAACCAATAACAAAATTGAACCAAATTCTTAATTTGCTTGTTTCCAACAGGAAAAATACCGCAGGCAAAATATCACGAATAAAGAGTTCACAGGAGTTTGCGAAAGCTAGATTTACCCCTTGCATAGAGTTGTCTTGGCTATCATTACTCTGTAATTTTAAAACTTTCGGTTTGCGTTTGGTCATGAAGTAGTTTTCTTTCATATTTTGAAGATACAGTGGTAAAGTTGTATGAATTGCTGATATTGATACCTGTTTTTTCGAAAGCCCAAATACCTTTGAAGATGAGATCCGCCTTATGTCATATAACCGTTCCCCACTTGAAGAGCTATGACGAGAAAAGGAATTCAGCTCGAAACAAAAATGCAGCAAAGCTGCAATTTCGCAGCGATGTTTCCGAATAAAGGTAAAATCTTGCTGCTGATGACCAAAAGTAAGAATCTAAAGTCCAAGCTTATGAGTCATGGAATTTGTTTGAACAATATTTGTACCAAATCGAGCAGTTGGGAAATTGCCGAGTATAAACTTGCAACAAAATTTTCGGCAGCAACTACCTCAAGTAAAGTTGGAGAATCGCGCATGTGTTCAATGACTCATACTATATAGTATCTCTCGATAAGTGAAGATATCAGCAGAAAAAGGAGTGATAACTATTGACTTCACCCGGTGGGCTGCAAGGCCGGCGACCAGCATTGTGTTCCATTCATATTTTTTTTGTTCTCGCTCTATTTGGAGGTCTGCACAGAACTACACATCATTATACACCTTCCCTATGACACCCTAAATAAAGAGTCGATAAATTCAAAATTCAAAAAAACTCCAGGATTAATAGGTCGAAAACACGAAGGAGATAAGCGTACTGCAGTGCAAGATATTTATTGTAGTTCGAAGGTATATCGCAACCCAGAGCTCAAATTGAGCACGTTCGAGTAGTTCAGTAGTGGTCGATAAAAAAATTAAAGCACCCCTCACTTCGTTCGATACTTTCAATTCACTTTTTGAAAAACTCCAGATTTTGAAATGAAACCTTTAGGAGATATTACCAATAGAAATCATGATATATCTGGCAGGGTTATAGGAACAAGAAAAAAGGTAGGCATTTCCTTGAAACGTATTTCATTTTACGATTCTTAATAGGAATTATCGGGATACTCGACGACAGCAAGTGAACAGTCCTCTCTGGAACAAAATTTGGATACAGACACAGAATGGTTTTTCACTAATACTAGGGACAATATAATCCGTTCAAACTTACCCTGCTTTGCTCTCGCTACGTGTACTGGATATGATCGTTTGCTTCCTGAAAATATGTCTAAGAGCACAGAATATGCGAATGATATAATTTCATATCTCAGAACGACAAAAGTTGAGACTACCAGATTTCGAGACTATATGACCACCATTCAAAAGGAGATAAATCCAAGCATGCGTAGTATTTTAGTCGACTGGCTCGTGGAAGTTGCGGATGAGTACAGCTTGACCTCGGAAACTTTATTTCTCACGTTAAACTATTTAGACCGTTATCTCGGTTTAAAACTGGTCAAGAGAAATCGACTCCAACTTGTAGGAATAACCTGCATGTTAGTTGCCTCAAAATATGAGGAAATATACGCACCTCAAGTTGATGACTTCTGCTACATCACTGATAACACTTACACACGTGATGATATTTTATTAATGGAACGTGATATCCTTGATGCACTTCGTTTTGAGTTAACACAGCCAACAGCTAGGCAGTTCCTTAAATATTTGACCAGTCTTTGTGGCGCAGATTCTGACTTGGAGTCACTAGCTACGTATTTTATAGAACTAACTCTCTTGGATTACAGCTTTCTATCTTACTGTCCTTCCATGGTTGCTTCATCTGCGTTGGTTTTGGCACATTTCACTTCAGAAAGAGTGTTGAGTGTTGTAGGGTTCCAGAAGTGCTCATATTATTCTCCACTAGAAATCAAAAGTTGTGTAAAGGAGCTAAATAAGCATCATCAGCGAATCCAAAATGGGCCAAAATTAGCAGTAGTAGAAAAGTATTCAAAGTCAAAGTACGAAAATGTTGCCTCATTCTCTCCTATCTCTGGATCTCTGCAGGAAAAGTGGGATTTCTTAGAAAAATCCTTTGAAGGTATGGATTAACACGCTCGAGTTATGTTGTTTTGTGTATTATTTAAGCGTGTAAAAATTTAAGTATTACTACCACCGCATACCTTTCTCATATAAGAAAATGTTTCAATTGTGTTTTTTGTGCACTCGTAATGAACTAAAAAGGAGTAGAGTCATAGAAAGAGTGTATTCAACGTAACAGGTTTCTCGAAATTTGTTCCCGTGCTGAGGCAATAGCTTGGGCAAAAGATTGCTCGGTGAGAGGAGTTTCGCTATCCGCACCTCGCATTGAAACACGATTGGCAATCACGCCTGAGTCAGTCTCGAGTATTACTCCTCCATCTACTAATTCGTCTAGAACAAGGAGGACTAAGTCTAGATTTTCCAGAACGGATCTTTTCTCTACCAATCCTCTTAAAAGTAAGGATACAGACTCAAAAAAGCCCTGTAGTACGCTCAATAGAATGAGTTCATTTTCATGATCTTCTGCAGTAACGTAGAAATGTACATCTGAGATAAATTTATACACTACGATATTTCCATCAAACATCACGACTTCTGGATCGTTACGTGCACTAGATCTAATTGTCTTCTGATAAAGCGACCTTTCAAAGGCAAGCTGCTGAACAGTCGATTCCCTATACAAAAAAAGAATGAATAACGAATCATATCATGTATTCAGTATGCACTCACATGTCACAATCGTAATATTTTACAGCCACGCGTTTGCCTTCGCTATCTAGTAAAAGAACATTTTTTATGGAAGTACAGGACGAAATAGATTCCATAGTGGTAGGATACGAGATCTGAGTTGCAGAGAGAAAGGGGAATACCAACGCTATATCGTAATCAACGAGTTTCGACTTTTAGTCTTCCTCCTACTTAGATTATTGAGTCTCCGTGCTTTTAAACTGTTGTATTTTTTCCTCGCCCTCGCAATTTCACAAAACCTTTAAAAACCTTGAAGTCCTGAACATCTGTACCCGTAAACTATGAATTCTTGATTTTTGATATGATTATATCAGTTAGTTGCTTCCCTTGCTATCATATGAGCGCAAAATAGAAAATTTTTCCTTTTGGCCTTTTTTTTTTCACTATTTTTACCACACCGTCATTCAACACTGCCAGTAGATGTCAAACAAAATTTTGGATGTTTGACTAGAAGTAGTAGTTGAAGATGTCGAAAAAAGTTATGGCAACGATCTCATTAGTCATCAATGCTGGAAGTGCTAAGGCATCGCCCCCTGTCGGACCAGCTCTAGGTTCGCACGGCTTGAATATTATGGCATTCTGTAAAGACTTCAATGCTCGAACGGCAGATATTAAGCAAAGTGTCCCAATTCCTGTTCGAATCACGGCGTTTACAGATAAAAGTTACGAATGGGATTACTCTACTCCACCTACTAGTTATCTCTTGTTACAAGCTATAGGGCAAGCTTCGGGGAGCTCGAAACCGAATCATGTGAAAAGTGGACATATTTCACTCAAACATATATATGAAATCGCAAAGGTGAAGGGGCAAAGGAAGGAGTTTAATTCCATCCCCGCTAAAAATATATGTTTGAGTGTGCTAGGGAGTGCAAAGAGTCTAGGAATTCAACTCTTGGATGCATCGTAGATATTTTCGTTACACATATCGTGATATTTTCATTTTGATAGCAGAATTGAGGGGTTGAACAAAATCCATCAGATTGGATAAATGTTCATGGTATACATCCTCCGTAATATTTAACGGCGCTTCCGTCACAGTAATTGTCAGAGGCCCGATATTCTCATTCACTCGGAGCTGTCCATTTTTTTTTTGTTTTTCAGCCTGAGTGTAGGAAAGATGCTGCTCTTCGCTAATTTTGAACTTTGCCTGTAAATACTGCTTTAATTGAAGAATGACATGGAGGCAAAGCGATAAATTTATCGCCTCTTTTTGGACCTCTATGACTGAATTTGTGTTCAAGGACCGTTCTGAGAATGAAAGTCTGGGTTCACTATGTTCTTTTTCAATTTTTCTGGTAAGTTCTACAGCATGTAAAACAATCACCCTATGGAGCTGATAAATAGCATAGATAGGTTCCTCATAGGAAGTAAATGTCATGTAGGAAATCAAATAAGATAAAAATTTGATGCATTGTAGATTTGTAGCTTCGGAAACCTTTTTCTTTATTAGTTTGACAACTACTTCAAGTACCTTCATGGATCCACCTCGATTTCCAGTCATTACACCTAAAATATTTTTAAAGCATTCGAAGTGAAATTCCTCGAAGAATTCTGGCTTTATACTACTTCTTCTTTCATTATTTTGCTCACTTTCACATTGTTTCAATGCAATAAATTGGAAGAGCTGCTCAATAGCTTCAGACAGCTGCTGATAAAAAAAGTCAGTGTGTTTTTCGTATTGAGCTTTTAATATTCTCAGTGAGAACTTCCGAATTTTTTTGCTTTGATCAAAATTTAATTCAAGAAGAGCACTAAAAGCACTGAGGGGATGGACTAAACCCTTTCTCAAAATGATTTCAACGAGACAGATAGTCTTCATACGAACTTGCGGATCGTGATCTGCACAAAGTAGAAGAATTTCCTTCCAATATCTCTGAATATAAACGGCATTGCTGTGGTCCATTTCACCATTTTCAACTTGAATTCTTGCAGGCAAGTTTCTTTGTTTGTGTCCAACAGAGGAGCTCAATATACTCTGGTTCCTTTTCGTGAAGATGGATGAAAAATTGGAATCTTCCGTACAAAGAACATCTTCCAAAACTTTCACAGCTTGTATTTTTAATTCACTACAACTACTTGCAGCGCTCAAAGTTCTATGCATAATTTCATCTAATTTTAACAAACATTCCGGTGTATTATAAATAGATGCTTGAGCACACAGTAGCAAAGATCCACATGCTTCAAGTGCATTTTTATTCATACTAGTGCTCTCATCTTCAATAAAAATATACCTTCGAAAAAGTTCTAACAAAGTGGCCACTAGAGTAGGTTCAGCTTCAGATATCTCAACACTAAAGATAGGAGATTGTTTTGAGTCTAGAAATTCTTCCGAGTTATACCTCAAAATTTTTCCAAGTACGAAAATGGCTCTGGATTTCAATTTTCTTTCTTCATCCAAGTTACTTTCTCTACCAAGTATCAGCAGAAGCCTCTTAGTCAATCTCTTCAGTTTTTCTCGGCTATCTACAGAAAAAGATGCAAAAGAACTCAAGCACTTCGTTGCAAAGTCGACTATCCCAGAGTTCTTTGAATATAGAATCAAAAGGCAAACATTATCAACAACTTTTTGACACAAACTCATACTTATTCTGCAGTTATAGCAAACAATTTCGTTAATTATGCTTAGCACTGATTGCGTAAAGGCAGAGTTGCTTTTTGTTGTACCATTACCCCTGTGTAAGTACGGTTCTAATCCAATTAAGAAATATAAGGGATCATTTTCGGGAACAAGAAAACTTGGCTCAATCAATGCAATTGTATTGAGTGAAAATGCAAACATTTCCGGTGTTAGAGTTTTCTTCGCCGTTTGCATCAAGTTTTCTGTTTGAATATCAGACCTGGATATGCGATTTGATTCGGATTGTTGTTCAAATTCAGTTGAGTTCACCAGGCCTTCAAAAATGTAAGTTATCATTCTATATCCATTTTTCTTAAGCAATTCCAGGTCTACTGCATCTGTTTGAACTTCTTCTTCTGTAGGTCGTAGTATTCTTTGTAATAAGAGCAACAATGGGTAATCTAAAAGGCTCGGAAGTTTCGAATTAAGCTTTCGAAAAAAATTGGGGTGCATATACCACATCAACTTCACAAAGATAAGCCACACATCTTTTCTCCTAGTCACTGCTGTTGCATGAAACCATTTTTTTCTGAAGTATTGAATCACTAGGAGCTGCACGCTGAAATCTGTATCCATAATACGGAGTGCTAGTCTATAATTGAAATAAATAACTGAATCATTGTCAGCATCTTGTGCAATTTCTTGCATGATCATAATAACACGTTTTCGTACACTTACCCCAATATCATTAATTCGATCAAGAACTTTCGACCAATACTGGAGCCGGACTTCACGATTTGAACAAATGAATTGCCCAATTAGCTCAATTACTGAGCATCGCACTAATGTTGCCGGATCTGTTATTCTTTTGGATAAAATTTGGTGGATCCGTGGATTTATAAGCATATTTGGATCTATAGATACAATTCTTGAGAGTGAACGAATTCCAGTTGTGCGTACTGTTATTGATACATCGTCAAGCATACCAATTATTCTGTGGAGCAGAACATCATTTTGCCGTGCAAGGGGTCGATAAATTTGCAGTTGACGATTCAATACCATAATAGAATTTCTCGACAAATCTCTGTCCTTCCCTACAGCGCCTTTCATGCCTGAAATATTGACCTTTATTTTATCATATAGATCCCAATAAAAATCCCCACTCATCTCAGATAAGTCATGTTTCGGATGCCTTTTGATTTCATTTGTCATTTGACATATTTGAAAGATTAAAGCGTTGTGTAAGCGATATCTTACGTTATCACACACAACGTGATCACTGCCTTCACTTACCTCCATACTAGTGCGCTGCTTAATATTATTCAGGAGGTACCGCATTAAAAATCCTTCAATGCAAATTGATTGTATTTTGGAAAGCTTTTCCCCAGAAAAAGAGGTAGATCTGATGTCACTACTAGCTTGGATAAGTACATCAGAAATACTTGAATTATCTTCATATAAAAACGATTTTTCATACGTTCCACAGCTCAAAGACTCACTTCTAAGTCTTGCACATACTTGACTTAATATGTCAAGGGCCCTTTCGCGAAATTTTGGATCTTTATGCTGTAAACCAAACTTTCCAACTAACAGTGCACACATGTTCAAAAGCGTTAAAGAAGAAGCAGGCCACTCTGGGAGATTCAAGCATAACAATAAATCTCCAACTAATTTCGGAATAAACTTTCGTGAATCTCTTTCCTGAAGTTGGGAAACTTTCACTAACAGTTCCGACCAGAAAATATTTGACCAATGGAAAGCATGGGCAATTCCTTTATCTTCAACTTTGTTTGCAATATCACAGGCAATGTCATAATATTCTACACAACTTTGTAAACAACTCAGCAATGCAGCAGTAATCACACTAATTTTTCTTGTCGAGTCTTCTGGAATGCAATACAATCTAGAATAAGAGTCCTGTCCACAAATCTCAATTTCAATAATTTCAATAATTTTATCAACAACATTGGAGCGTAAGTTTGGATATCTATTAAATATATGTGCAACCATTTGAACAACATTTGCTTTTAATAATTCTGCATCTCTTGATACGAGGACAGAAAAAGAAACTTTAATTAAGCGCAGCATAAAAGGCTCCGAGATTTTGATAGTTAGAATTAACAAAGACAAATGATGCACCATCTTTGCAGAATTTGCAACTAGATCAGGAAGAATGTGGCAAGGTATTAAATTTTGACGTATTCTTGGGTTTACTACCCCTTTCTCACGTTCGTTACCATTCTTGTCGCTCTCTTGCACAGTGGAGGCTGCAAAATTTGTTCTGAAACTGGAACTCAAAGTTTGTGGGTCAACCTTCATAGACAAGTACTTATTCAAGATTTCACAAACAAGCAAAGTCATTCGTTCAATTCTTTCGTCTGTACACAAGGATTTCGATATTAAATTCCCGTAAATAACCTTGCAGATCAAGGAAAAAGATACTGTTGCTTCCCTTGCAAAAATCATTTCCTCATCAGTAAGATTTCGAAGATTTTGTGAGCTCTCCTTGAGTACGTTTGAAAAGTAAACCAATAAACATTCATTAATCTGAAAGCTTTGGTCTAGAACTTCTTCAGAAATTTTGTTGACTTCATTCAGACCAATGATAGAGTCTAGCTTCGAATTTAGAGCTGCGATTTCATCTACAAGGGTGGATGTTATCAGTTTCCATCCTCGACTTTGAATTGGTATATATGGCTCGAATTTTTCAAAAATGCGGGTTACAAAATCATTGAAAGCCTGCAAGTCCCCTTCTCGCTTGTTGCTTTTTGACCTCACTGCTGCGTGCGAGCCCATATTTGCAACAGGAACTTGATGCTTAACGTTACTAGCACAAATTTCTGCATGGGCACCTTCATCCTCTTTTTTTTGCAGAAGAAAACCTGTCCTATTCCGACTTCTGCGAAAGGGGTCTAAGAAGAAAACTTATCAGTACAAATTGTCTGAATAGGAAAATAGTAAAACGCACTAAGCGGTAAATGTATAGATTTGTTTAAGTTTTGACCTTGCATTTCTGTTCCATTTTCATTTCCCGTATCTAAGTGTGGAAACTCAATTGAACTTGAACTTCAAAAGGAGTAAAGTTAGGAAGTATAAATATAAAAATAATTTGACGTACAGATACAGAATATTTACACTTGACAAAATCATAGTAACCTCAAGGTTTTGGTCACAAATGAAGCCAGTCTGTTTCAACAACGGTTCCTCGTCGCTCAAATCCTTTCTATTATAAACTGGGAATGATTCGAGAGTGATGCAAGTAGTCAGACGGGGGGGTTGTGAAATCATCCCCCCAAACTTAAGATTTCCTCCTTCTCTCATAAATTTACTCTTGGTGCGTTTATGCGTTTTACTTAATACGCATCACGGTATATAAAGCAAACCGAATTGAAAAAAGCCCAAGTTATGCACTTAACATTTATCCTAGTTAAAATAACTCTGCTTAATGCGCGCGTGACAAGCGTGCGTGCGGTGTGTTGTGTTGCTAAGTTTTTTAGTATAAGTCATAAATCTGGTTCCCAAGCCGAGGTTTGAGGAGAATTCATTTACCCCGCGTTAAAGCTTTATTTTTTGCCTTTTTTTTGGGGCACCTTTTTCATCGAAGACAAAAGACGCTCGAGCACGAAAGATAAGCGCAGTCGACCCTGTTGTCAGTCAGCTGGTCAGTCTTTCCATGTTTCTGGAATCTGGATATTAAAGTATTTTTTTAGATTCAAGTCTCCCTTTTTCTTCTGCGGGTACATATATTGTGTTCTGGCGTTTGTTCACTTTGTCACTTATAACAAGAATGGCACAAAAATTCGAGTAGACGTAGAGAAAATTGAAACTTAGTTTTTTTTTGGGTTACGCGGTGTTCTTTTCGATCATCTGCTGGGACACCATCTCCACGAGTTGAATATTCATACCTAGAATGATTATTCAAAGCGCATGTCTTCTAGGTTTCTTTGCAAATAGACGCAAATTTCAACGTGAGTTTTACTTATTATTCAGGAACTTGCTTCATAACTTGATTTTTAGGAATTCACAAGTTGTGTGAAAGGCTATTCATCATGGTATTTCCTGAGATTTTCTTTGATATTGAAACTAATCTTCTCTCAGGACAGACTATGCACTTTCGTTTCGAGTCAGGAACGAAGAGTTCCTATTCTACTGAAACATTTTGAGTTTCCATACTGTTTTTTTTTGGTATTTATTTACTCCAGCTTCATAAAAAATTGAATGTTTTACGAAATAGTTTGGGCCAAAATTCATGAAACATATCTTACCTGGGTATTATAGAACCTGTAAATTCTATTATCATCTAGTTCCAATATTTTTGGGATATTTTCGTACCTTTCTTTCGTAAGTGCTAGTGACTACCTTATTCTTTTCATATCTCATTAAATTTGTTATGCGAAGGGGATCTATTAACAAAAAGCTTACTGGTGAGCAAATCCAGGTATAAAAATTCAGGTGTATAGATGTAATTACTTATTTGCTCTAAAGTGTATCTGGAATAAAAGACATCTCTGGGGTGCACAACGCAGTGCGATAATGGTCAAGGAACTATCTGGATTTTACATTAAAGTGAGTGATCTATTATTTCTCTCAAGTGCGGTCATAATTCCGTGTTTGTTTACTAATACTGTGTTTAGGTGAGTCAAGTATTTGCAACAAAACCAGACTTACTACCGAAACAGTATGTTGATTCCTTAAAGTTCGTATTTGAAGATTGCCGCGAAACCCAATATCGAAAAGTACAAAAATTATTGAAATATCAGTTGGGCATTACTCTACAAACCACGTTTACTGAATTTACCAAGCGACCAATAGCTTCTGCCACAATCGCACAAGTCCATTTGGCACAACTACGAGAATCTAATGAAAAAGTGGCTGTGAAAATTCAGCATCCAGGTAGCTCGGATTTAATGCTCAGTGATATCAAAAATATGTTGCATGTATCTATATTCATGGATACTGTAGGTTTTAAACCTCCTTTCGACCATACAGGGATTCTAAGAGAATATGCTCAACAGGTTCTTTCCCTACGTTCCATTTTTTAAATATTTCTCTAACGAAAATTTCAGGTTCCGAAAGAATTCGATTTTATCAGAGAAAATGATATGCTGAATTCTATCGGTAATTATATATCTCGCGTAGACTGTAATATTGAGATACCAAGATCTCAACCATGCTTGTGTTCTAGAAAGGTTTTGACCATGGGCTTTATCGTTGGAGACAGATGCGATACTATATTTGCAGCTGCCGAGCCAATCTTAGATCAACAAGAAATATCTTCTGAATTCTGTAGGAGTTTATTTTCTTCTTACGGATATCAACTGTTTGGTATTGGCATTTTTCATAGCGATCCGCATCCGGGGAATGTATTTCTGACGAAAAGTGGTGCCTGTGCTTTGCTAGATTTTGGTCAGATGAAAGTTCTTCGTGACGAAACTCAACTGCTTTTTGCCAGAATGATTATTGCTCTAAAAGGAGACTCTGCCGAGTGCGTCAAGTTAATGAAACAAATTGGACTCAAACTTGACAAAACTACCACGGATATAGAGATGATTATTGCCTATTTACTTTTCGATACTCGCATGGATATTAGGGAAGCAAAAATATCTCCTCTTTCCTCAGAGCTACCACAAGAACTTCGTGTTGTCTCTCTTTCTGAAATTGACTCTGACATTTTCATGATAATACGCATTGTTTCAATGTTTCGAGGTATTCTAACATCGCAGGGAGTTGATGTGCACGCAAGATCAATCTGGTATTCATTTGCTCTCGCAGTTTTGTACCGAAACGGAGAGTATTATTTTCACTCAAGTCACGTTGACTTGTCACAGAAAGCGAATGTTCTTCGGGAGCAAATGAAGGATCTTTCAAAATGGATGCGAAGTCATGATCTACCACATAATCGAGATGCTCTCTTACCGTTTGCTATGGCTGGAATCTTTACTACGTCTGAGTTACGTAGAGTAATACTTTCAGAGAAAACATGCAATCTCCCTGCGATCTTTCGGAACTTTTCTGAATCTGATATGGAGCGGTGCTTATTGGTGGTTGGCAACATGTAGTGACAAAAGTTATTATCACTGTTGAATGAAAGTGATATAGAAAGCGTATCCAAAATACCTATTGACTGGAGTAATTCATGACAGATTATTGTCGTGAGATGTCAATTAAAAAGTAATTGGATACCTGGTACCAGGTACCTAGACATTTCTACAATATTACTACAATAGTTTTGAGTAAAAGCTATTCAAAGAACCGAAATAGCCAGGATGTCCAATAAGATCATTATGACCTCCACGAGGGAAACAACGCAGTATTTTATTTCCACTTGCAACAGATTCAAAAAGGCCACGACCGTGACTTAAAGGAACAATTTCATCAATGGCTCCATGTAAAGACATGAAGTAACTCGAACGACTAATTTCACTTGCTGCCTCTCGTACTCCTGTCCATTTATCTTTCAAAATATAACGTACTGGCAAAATGGGGATTAATTCTTGTGCCAGCTCCATACAAGAGCACAAACCGCCTTCCACGACGATTCCTTGTACTTCAGGTCTTTTACACACGTTTGCAGAGATATTTAAAGCAACAGCACTTCCTATAGACTCTAAGTGTAGCGCTATTATGCAAGAGCTTACAGATACTTTTACTATCCAATCAACACCAGCATTCGCATCCAGAATTAATCCAGTCTCGCTTATTTGACCGGAGCTTCCTCCGAAACCGCGATAATCAAGTAGTACAATACCGCATCCAAATTGTTTGTGCACTAAGTTAGCCCAACTTAAACGGTGATAGATATTTCCCGCATTTCCATGAAGATGTAATAGTGTCAAAGTACTGAATTGCTTTTCGGGGTTGGGAACAATGTAGATCCCCTTGAGTTCAACTCCATCTTCAGCTTCTGTTACGAAATGAATATAGCCGCAAGATCCATCAGCTATTCTATATTCCGAGCGATCCGGAAAATATTGAAGCTTCCGCTGATACAAAAATGCAAAACAGCAACTTCCGAGGTATGCATAACCAGAATACAAAGAGATTTTCAGCACTTCAGAAAGTAAAGTGTTTATAAAAAACATCAAAGGCTCGAAGCAACGTCACCAAAAGAAATGATGACTGTGCGTCTTCCTCGTTCACGAACGCGAACACCACGTGCCTAGATCGCAAAAATCCGTAAATCTTTGCAAAACTTTACTATTTTAGGGTGTGCTTCTCAAATTCTTATTGTCTCTAGGGTGTTTGGGGTAAGCACTGAATAATATCAACAATTCTTGCGGGCATCTAACAACGTCGTATACTTCAAAAGTACAGATCTCTTGTTTTATTCTGACTACCTCCTCGGTCGCCGTCAGCCGTAAACCATATGACTTATTACAGAGAATGAAATACAGATTTAAACCTGAAAGATTAAATTCGAGTTCCTGCTCATCAACTCACTTTCATCAACTCACTTTTACGTAGCTTCTTTATAAACGAAGCAAAAAACCTCACGTGAAAGGTATCGCGTCTGCTGAAGCACTTGCGTTGTTTGAAATCTAGCTTGCTATATATATATGCATCATGAGTCGAGAAAGTGATATTCCAATCTTCCATGCGCCGGAAAAATGTATACGTACGAAAAAACAAATGAATCTTTTTTCTGGTTCTGAGTCAGAGAGAAGGTTTGTTCACTTTATTCAAGAGCTGAACACCTCGGTTATTGGAACAAAGAATGGGAACATTCACGTTACAACTAAGAGTATTCAGGCCCTTCTTGATATTTTGAACCAACTGGAGATATGGGTGAGTGAAATATCACCAACAACTTCTGTGACACGATATGGTAATGTTGCTTTTCGAAGTTGGCTTGCTCATTTAGAGAAGAACTCAAATGGTAAGAATCTCAGAAGTGAGAATTTCACAAACCCGTTGATATTGATTAGAAATTTGTAGAATTGTTGAGTACATTACTCCCTCCATCGATGCAGGTACACTATTGAACGTATTTATGCTGGAATGAAACTGATAAGAAATCAGGATGCGAAAGTTGAACTTATTCCGTACATTCTTCAAAGGTTTCAAGTTTTTATCCTTCGTTTGCAAATTTAATCGCAGTAACTTAGCTTTGGGGATCCTTCCAGGATAGATTATGGGACGGGTCATGAATTGAACTTCGTAGCTCTCATGTATTGTCTTTATTCACTTGGGATTTTTGTAAAGGACGATTTCAGTTCTCTTGTCAATTTTGTTTTTAAGGAATATGTCAAGCTCGTACGAAAACTGCAAAGAGTATACCGGTGCGATATTTAAATAATGTTTGATCGTTGATCGAATGTCTTTTTAGGCTCGAACCAGCTGGTTCTCGTGGTGTTTGGGGGTTGGATGATTATACTTTCCTTTCTTTTTACTGGTAAGTAGTGCACCTGTGTATAATCAAATGTTGTTTCATGTTTTCAAAAGGGGAGCCGCTCAACTGGTTGGACATTTCTCACCAAATAGCGTTCGGGATGAAAAAATATTAAAAGAAAATTCGGATGACTTTCTGTATTTCTCATCAATAAAGTACATCAAAGAGGTGAGAAATACACCTGCATTTTAGAAATTTCTCTGATGAAAACTATACAGATGAAGAGTGGTCCGCTTTCAGAAACAGCTCCCATATTGTATGATATTAGTTTTCTCCCAACCTGGAAAAAGATAAATTCAGGACTATTAAAAATGTTTAAGGTGCATAGTTTGCTCACGTGTGCGAGGATTGTCTACTAAAATTTAAATAGGCTGAATGTCTCGGTAACTTCCTCGTGATGCAACACTTTCTGTTTGGTTCAATTATTACTCTCGAACCAAAGTAGCTGCGAGCATTGAATATCTTTCCGGCGATCAGGTGTAGTCGTGAACAAGAAAAAGACTATGGGGCATACATTTATTTGACCTTTCGCACATTTAGCTTCCATTTGAAAAAGGCTATTACATGAAAATATTCAAATCTCTAGTCAGTCAAAGTAAAGCCATGGTAACTTTTTGTGAATTTTTTCTTGTTCTGCTTGAAAACAAGTAATAAATCTCGCATGCACACGTTAGCAGTATTGATGCCAAAGCTGGAGGGAGGAACTGCATCTCGAACAAAATTCTCTACTTCCTTAGATTTTATCGATATCATGTTTTGTTCTTGCACCTTATCTTGCCATTTCATATACTTTGCATCCCCCCCAAATGCTGTTCTTGTGGCTTGATTAGCAGCGTGTGCTTGCACCCTTTCCTCTTCCTGTTGCAGTGCTTTGGCAACTTTCTGCTCCATAGAAGAAAATTCCACCGAAATATCCTTCTTTCGTTTTGTCAAAGCTTCCCCAACTTTAAGAAGCATCTTTCTTTCCAATTCCTCCCTGGTTCTCTTCTTGATTTCTTTTTGGTTATTGATAACTCGGATTAGAGCTTTTGGGGAAACTTTGCTTTTTAGGAACGAAGCCGATATGTGCTGAGAACCGATTCTCCTCTTTCTGGACTGTGATACTACAGTCGCGATTAACATTTTCAAGTGGCTATGCATAGCATCATTGATAACCCACTCTGCCTTCGGATTTTGTATGCAAATATTCTCTTTGACTCTAGAAGCTATTACATGCCTCACTCTGATATAATCCTTATGCTGTTTAAGTGTGGTATCTTTGACTGAGACGTGCTTAGTATTATGTTTCAACTGGATCAAGAATGACGACTCTTCGTCCGGATTTATACCTGCTGTGGCTAAAACATCACCAGCTTGTTGTAAAAAATCCGCATCATGTCCGCTCTTGCTCTTAATAGTTTGAAGTTTAATTTGACTGTTAGCCTTCAGGTCCAGAAAAGCCGCATCCAATAAAATTGTATTTTCAATAAGGATCTCTTTCAACTTTTTAATTCCTTCAGAAACTGAAATTGTTTTTGACTTGATCTCGAAGTACACTCTTGCAACATCATAGTATAGCTCTACAGACTTTGAACTTTTCCGAATTAGAAATACGAGTCTACTTAAACCAACCCCAGCATGCTCTTTACTTATTGCAGACATTATGATATTGGAAACCTGAACGACTATAGTTCACTCGCAAACGGTGGTAATATGGGAACTTTCACTGATTAAATTAACTCAAAGCTCAAAAAACCAACCGAAAGTGGACTAAAAAAGACCAACACGGACCCTAAACTCTGGAAAAATTGATTTTAACCATCATACTGGTATCAGCTAAATATAAGTAGAAAAATAGTTTTGGTTATTGATTATATCTTTGTTTGATTTCATCCGTTTAAAGTACTTCGGATGCTCTACCGTCGTTCACTCCTCCGACGTTCAAGTTTGTTGATTGAGTGAAAATGTCATTCTATACTGCCATCAATATATTTGGAATTTCTCAATTTGTTCGTTTCTACACAAATTGGGCGTGGCGATTGCACGGTTACAATAAAATAATTTTTTTCTTTGAAAGAATTTATGATACATTCTTCAACTTATACTGGCGACAGTCTGCGTCAGTAAGTCATATTATTACATGATTATATTGCTCTAATTTTCTCAACAGGTACCTGAGTCTTATGATTGGGAGAACCAGACAGTTGTTGCAAGGAACAGAGAAAACTCTCATACGCCCCTGTATGCCTTTTCTGGTCCATCTGAAGCTCAAACTTTCTGGAAATCGGGAGGAAGCTATTCTGCGAGGAGAAAATTATCAAATTCAATATCAATGAATGGGTTATGGAGCTTTATACTTGTAAATTCTCCTCAGGAAATACCATATAAGTTTTATGAAGGGAATGACATTCCAGAAGGCTGGGATAACATTAACATTCCGTCGAATTGGGAATGTCAAGGTTATGATGTTCCAATTTATACCAATTTTACATATCCTTTTCCGTTGGATCCACCATTCATCCATCGTGAAGGAGTATGGAGCACACCGAATAATTCATTTGGATCGGAGAAAAGTTCAACTAGTTTGTTAAAAGAGTGGAATTGGGATACATCTAAACTGGATGAGAGTACAAGACAAAATCCAACTGGTTGTTTCCAAAGCACTTTTGAGATACCCGAAAATTGGACTGCTAACGGAAGTAGAACATTTATTGTTTTCGAGGGGGTCGACTCGGCATTTTATATTTGGGTTAACGGGAACTTTACAGGGTATTCACAAGATAGTCGCTTGCCTGCAGAATTTGATGTAACAGATAGTCTGAAATCAGGCAAAAACATCTTTGCAGTACAAGTTATGAGATGGTGTGATGGTAGTTATCTTGAAGATCAAGATCAATGGTGGTTAAGTGGGATATATCGTGATGTTTTTTTATATAACAAACCGGCTTTACACATAGCTGACTTTGTTTATACAACGACTGTTCCTCATAAAATTCCAAAGAATAAAGCTGAAATTGAAATTCTTGTACAATTAAACGACTGTCGCAGGCCAGATTCTATAATGGAAAGAGGTAGTGTAATTGATTGCAATGCAACAATTTATGATGATAAGAATGCTCTGGTTTGCTCCGCTGAGCTAGAAGTCAGTGAACTCAAGGAAGCCGTTGATTATGGATGTAATCTTCGAGATTCGATATCGATTAGGAAGAAACACATACTACGTTGTAGAATAGTGCTCGACAACCCCTCTTTATGGTCTGCAGAAATCCCGTACTTGTATGTACTCATGATATCATTAAGTTTTGCGGGCGAAATAATCGATTGCGAAGCATGCAGGCTGGGTATTCGCACGATTGAAGTAGGTCATAAACTATTTCGTTTGAATCGTGTCCCAATTATATTTCAAGGTGTGAATAGACACGAACACTGTCCTGCAAGAGGAAAAGCAATCAGTGAAGCGATGATGCTGAAAGATGTAAAATTGATGAAGCAATATAATTTCAATGCAGTACGGGCTGCTCATTATCCTAATCACCCCCATTTCTATGATTTATGTGATGAGTACGGTCTCTATGTAGTAGATGAGTCAAATATAGAAACTCATGGATTCCAGATACTTATGCATTCGACGCCATACTTATCTAATGACGAGTCTTGGTACGGTGCTTTTCTTTCTAGAACTTCCAGAATGGTTCAGCGAGATAGAAATCATCCCTCAGTAATAATCTGGTCTTTAGGGAATGAATCAGGTTGTGGGAGAAGCCATGAAAAAATTTCACAGTGGGCTCGCAGTTATGACTCAACACGTCCTTTGATGTATGAGGGTGGAGGCGCACGAACTTCATGTACTGATATCATTTGTCCTATGTATGCACGAGTAGAGTCGTGTCTACATATGAGCGCTTTGGAATGCAAAAACAGACCTGTAGTTTTGTGTGAATATTCTCATGCAATGGGAAATAGTAATGGTGGTCTTCAGGAATATTGGAAGTGTTTCAGACAAACCAATTCAGTACAGGGTGGATTCATTTGGGATCTTATTGATCAAGGACTAAGTGGTGAACAGCGAAGTGGTAAATCTTGGAACTATGGCGGTGATTATGGAGATAGCCCAAATGATGCACAGTTCTGTATAAATGGATTGCTATTCCCAGATAGATCACCCCACCCTTCTATTCATGAAGTAAAGTACCTGCAACAACCAGTCGAATTTTCAGTTGACTTTGAGAGTGGAAATCTGAAAATCAGAAACAATTTTTCTTTTATGAGACTTGATGTTTTTAATATACTATGGAAAGTAAAATTTGACAATGAAAGAAAAGCTATCTCAGGTATTTTAAATTTACCTGCAGTGTCGGCTAATTCAGAGTGCGTCATTCCATGGAGACAAGAACTGCCAAATCTAGGAAGCATCGCAGAAAGTCTTCAATTTAAGGAGTGTTGGATCGAATTCTTCGTAGTGTTGAAAGAGTCGTCGTCGTGGGCTCCAAAGGGCCACATAATTGCTCAGGAACAAATTTTAATGCCCCGTAGCAATAAGCCGGAAACCAAAAAAAAAGTAGTGCTATCAGCAGAAAAATATAAGTTGCAAATCGTGCATGAAAATTACGATATTCTTACTATAGAAAGTTCTTCGGGTATGCGTGTCGGATTTTTTAAATCTGGAGAGAAGTTTGGATGCATTTCCCAGATTTATATGAATGACAAGATGCTTGTATGTTCTGGACCCTCTCCAAACTTTCTACGCGCCCCTATTGATAATGATTATGGGGGAGAAGTATTCTCATATGTAAATCGATGGAGAAATGCTGAAATTGAAAGTTTTGTTTTGGCTAGAAATACAAATACTTCGGGTATGAATTATTCGTTTGATTCAAATGGAATTTTCAATATTAGCTTTCAGTGTTGGATAGTGCGTAGGGGTGATAAATCAAATACTAAAATGAACTTAGTGATGGAATACAGTGTAAAACCTTCCGGTATAATTTTTTTAGATGTTTCCATCCAAAAAGTTGCAAGTCTCCCACCACTCGCTCGAGTCGGTCTTTCCATGACGTGTTCTGATGAACTTCAAGGAATCGAATGGTTTGGTAGAGGAAAACACGAGTGCTATTCAGACAGAAAAGCATCTGCATTTGTTGATAGATATAGTAGCACGGTCGAGGAACTCCATGTTCCTTACATATTTCCTAGTGAAAATGGCGGTCGATCAGATGTCCGTTGGCTTACACTGCGTCCCATATGCGATAAGACACATGGGATATTTGTATCCGCACGAAGTCAATCCCTCTTTCAAATGTCAATCTCAAACTACACAATAGAAGAACTCACAAGGGCTAAACATCAGGACGATTTAGTGAAAAGTAAATATGTTGAGGTTCACCTTGATCATCTCCATATGGGTCTTGGCGGTGATGATAGTTGGAGTCCTTCTGTGCACAAAGATGCCCTTATTGACGATTCGGGGTGGAAGTTTGGTCTTGTACTTACTCCTATACATTCTCAGATTGACGCGAGTGATTTGTATTGCTTAGTTGATGGGTCATAAAGTTCATGCTTTCTTCTGGCAGAAAGTTCAATGAAGACTTGTGAAAATAGGGCAATGAGCAAGTTGTATATACCACAAACATAGGTTAAATTTTGGAGAGTTATAGAGACAAGAAATAATAGCTCCTATAAATGCAAAAAACGCGGTGGATACTCCTAAATTTGACGCATTTTTATGAGTATGACAGCTTCTAAACATCATGAAAAAAAAACAAAAAATGAAGGTCTATGACTAATTCCACATTACATTTTCTGTGGCACTGTACAACAAAATAGTCAAATAATTCGTAAGTAAAAGGTATGTAAGTTCATAGTATTAAATCACTTCATAGACCATAAAAATAGTTAGAGTGCCCATCAGTGTTATGAAAGGATTATCCCATGTATGTGGAGCCCATGCCTCCGATAACGTCATGACAGGCGGTAAAAGGAATAGAAGGGCTATGAACTGTTTCGAGGAAAGAGATCCCTCAAAAGGAAATAGTGAGAAAAGTGTAATGAAATAGACACATGCGCTCCCTTCATATGTTCGATGGAAATTTCCGGAACAGCACTTCCCATCATACCACAATGCTGATGCTCTGTATTTGTGGCGGCCGAAACGCACACCTATGGGTTCGGCTAGACCATCTCCAAAAACATTTACGATTATTGGAACCAAAATTAATTTTCCAGCTTCATTCGGCAATCCCTTTCTTACAGATAGATAGGAATATAAACAAATTATAACCATGTAACTTGCAACAAGCTGAGATATTATCCATGCAAGCGTGTGCGGTCTATCTTGAGCCCTGTCTACTGCTCGAAATGAAAGCATCAAAAGAGCACTGCAACGGCGAAGTGGTTTCATCAAAAACAAGAATGGAACAAACTGAAACCAGACTGTCCAGCTCATTTCCCAGATATCCGGTAGTTTTGTCTCACCTGAAGGCCAAATAAGGTGAACAAGGAGTGGAGTAAGGTACATCACAACATGACAGCTTTTGCGCGAATAACTATCCTTCCAATCACAAGTGACAACTAAAAATCCACAAATACTAAATACAAGTAAGAAAAAACAATTTTGCGTGAGAAGTTTGACCCAGTAGGAATGGTCAAAATAAAATAATTTTGATCCTTCATCAAAAGAAATAAGCATACCCCATGAAATACTGAAAATTAATAGGAAAAAAAGTGCAAGGCACTTCTCACTCTCTTTCCATCCTAACCCATATGCAGCAATGTCTACAGATAAAAGCTTAGGGTGCATATGCCTTTTTTTGTCGTATGATTGAGTAAATATAGAGCTAAATAAGCTTTTAGCCCGAGGACGGCCAATCTTCTTTTGTATCATATTATTCTTTATTTCGGCCGCTCGTCCATCGTGACCGATGGAATTCCTTTCACAATGAATAGCATCATTAAAACACACCTCATGCTGCACTGATTCCTCTATATCTTCAATGAAGTGCTCCTTTATCACCGCATTTTGCATAATACCGATTAGACTTGAACGTCCAGCAATTTTCCCGTGAAGACTTATTTCAAGTCTGTACTATTTTTGGAATCAGAGTTACAATTTGTGATAAAAATGAAAAGAACCTTGAAGAGGCCAAAATCTAAGATATTATAGATATAGAAAGAACACTATCAATGAAGAGGCCGCACTTTTTTGACTGCTCTTTATATATATTCGTTCCTTGGACTTAGATTCTATTTACCTCTTAAAAAAAGCAAACTATTTTTTTTGGAGATTTTTCCAAGCTTTTCCCCAGTCCCACTTAAATGTACATAAGTTCCTCGGATGCCAAAAGATTTTTTTTTTCATTTTTTAAAATTGAGTTCTCCTGCTTCCCCACCTTCCACAAGGCTCGGTGTGCACAAACAAATAATTTAATAAGGTAATCTATCTATATCCTAAAATTGTAAGATCCGGATTTCGTGGTGTATCTTACCCATGGTAATGCTTGGTACCCACTTTTTTCGGAAACTTTCAGGTATCTGACCTGTACACCACTAATCGTAAAGTATGGAATCTCGAAGTTGACGCTCAAAATAGGAGAAGTGAATGTCTTTCTCTCTTCCGCTATTGAAGGAAAACTTAACTTTATTCTTGCACACTCCGCTCTTCCTCCAGGAAGTGATTTTATGATCCAAATCATCGATTCTAACTCCGGAGAGTATGTTATGGAACCAGCTTCACATTTTATCTCCGGTGATATTACATCGCTTCTCACAGGTATTTTGATAACAATATTATTCGCAGTGTGTTTCTCCTTGAATTGACTCGTTATCTTGATAACATACTCAATTCTTGTAGCACTTGATTCTTCCACTTTCATCTCACACCAAATTAATGGATCAACATTAACATTTGTCAGACGATATGACATAAGTTCAAAAATACCATCAGGGGGAATAAATGAAATTGTTTTGTCTTCATGAAACTCGGACAACTTAACACATTGGTGAAATTTCATATCTTCAAATACAATGTTTGGATAGTTGTGCTCGCTACCTAGTTTCAGACGATCATTCAGTCCCAGTTTGCATTCGGGCATACCCGATAATAACGTCCGTAACTTCAGCGAGCCTCGTACTTCAGCATTTACGATTGCTCCCTTTGAACTTATCATAAGATCACACTGCTCAATGACATCTAGAAAAATTTCATTTTTTTTGTGCTTTATACCCTCGCTTCGCCACGAAATAGCATCTGTAATCACGGATGGAGTTTTAACCTTGACAAGCTTGTGTGCATCTGTCTTGATATATTCTCCTAAAATGCTTGCTTCTGTAAACTGAGGGTAACCATTATCTATAACCTCATCCAATAGCTCATAAATCACAACGAAGTTATCCAAGATACTCTCTTCCTCTAAATCACCAAAATATGCTATAAATATGTTTAATAAATCATGGAGAAACGTGAAAAGGGCTAAAATATTCGTGTCAAACTTTGAAGTACACATAAAATATAAACCATTTCCCTTTATATAGACATAAGTTGTTTTAGTCTCAGTATCACGAATAATAGGAATACTAGGCTGGTCATTATCTGAACCTTTCATTTGAGAAACGAAACGCTGGATACACGAATCTGATACATCTCCTCGCCAGTCTCGGGATAAAAGTACTTTGTAGTTCTCGTTCAAAATGTGAAGGGATGAGCAGATAGCAGGAGAAGGCATATTAGCTTCTTTTAAAAATACCTTTCTTTCTCGTGTGCATGAAAGCTATGAGGTTCGCCAGAATAATGAATAAGTTAGACAAAGAATCCAGATTTCGGGGTAATAGCGACGAACAAGCAAACCCTTGATATGTTACCTCCCTTTGAGGTAAAAAATCTGGAAGTACTGTTTGTCAAAGCGTCAATACTATGACTACCAGATACCTAGGCATTACCGGGTACCTTGTAATTAGTGAACTCGACAACTCGTAGAAATGTAAAAGAAGGAAGACAGGAAATTTGCGGAAATTCGCATCAAATACGAGTCCGCATAGCATACTAATAGGCATGTATGAAAAAGAAAAAAACACAAAAAGTCGCGCAGAAACTAAAAAAAACGCCAAAAAAATTCGTGTACCTCACTCATCAACAGGGGGGAAAGTGATTTTATATATAGCAGCACTATATGAAATACGAACAAAGACATGGAAAATTGTAAAGATAACACGACACTGTATATTAGTAACTTAAATGAGACAGTCGCTGTCAACGGTAAGCTTTACCGGAACGCTTAAAAACACTTTTGACCCCCCAAAATAGAACTACGAAAAGCTCTCCTCGCCGTTTTTTCACAATTCGGAAGGGTTTCGAATATCTTTGCGTCTAGAAGATACAAGCTAAGAGGCCAGGCATGGATCGTATTCGGTAATTCTCAGTCCGCAGACAACGCATTACATGTTCTCCAGGGTTTACCGTTCTATAGCAAGCCAATGGTTTTTAATATTTTGTTCACTTTTAATTTTTCGATTATGGCTTCCCTTCACAGAATATTGCTGTTGCTCTGAAGTTTCCATCCGCAAGTATGAAGATTAATTCTTCAGAGTTACCTCAGAAATCGAGTGAGCAATGCATTCATTCTTCCGGTATCAGCTCAATGAGGAGAAGTGGAGAGGATGTCGGGATTGATCAAGAAAAGAAGGGAGAAGATAGGGAAGAGCACAAAAATAAGTTGAAAAGTGCTATACTTTCTGTTAAAGGTTTGCCAGGTTTTATACTTAACTTTAATTTTGAATTACTCGGATTTACTTTTCTTTTTATAACAGAAGCTACCACAGATCAAATGCTATCTCTTTTATTCAAACAATTCCCAGGTTTTCAAAGGGTTAGAACAGATTCGGAGAAACCCGGTCTAGCTTCAGTCCAGTTTCGATGTGCTGCCGAGGCAACAACTGCATTATCAGGGCTGCAGGGATTTCGTTTGAACGCTACTCATACTATGGAAATTGAATATGCAAAAAGCGCCATCTAGTTCTCACACATCATTTCCGACTTTAAAACTTTCCGATATCTTGTGAAAACTCTTTTCATACTTTTCCCAGACCTTTCTTTCACAAGAGCAACCTAATAAAAGTACCTTTCCAAAACTCACACTAGCCTGTCACAGGGAATATTTATTAGTTAATTGTGCATATTAGATCAAAAAAATAACCGTGAGAAGAACTCTTTGATTTCCGTACGTGAAATCCCATGAATAAAATGTTTTCATCGCACTGGACTTGCGTGTACTGCTTCCTTCAATTTTTGCAGTGGAGGGTAAAAATAAAGCTGACGTAGAATCGAGGGAACCAAGTTCTTCGATATTATTTGTCTGCAAAAGAGATAATTTGAGATTATTCGTACCTATGACACTGACGGTTATATCGGTTTCTCCACTTTGTGAACTAAAGCGAGCAAGTAAAGGACTTTCACTCTTTGATATACTAACATTTCCTCCTGCAGCTCCACAATTTTCGCAACTATTTCGACTTCCTTCCTTACTCGAATATATCGCAACTCTCTGATACAAGTCGGGAAGAATAATGCTCCATTCTTTACCTTTGTAGCGCACGCTACTTTGATTTCCTACTTGTCCACTCTGAAGAGTTGAAGCAATTGCAGCACTTTGGTGACAGCAGATTAGTGTCAACCCAGATAAGAATATCCTCCTAAAGGGACAGTACAACTCAGTTCTGTTTTCCTTCAACGTACAACTTTCATAAGCTGTCGAGCGTGTCTTACCCAAGGACATGTTTAGTTTGGGACATGGTTTTGGAAAGGTAGTCGTATAATGTTTTTTCTTTCTCGTACTCGCGACGAAACAACAGATACTCCTTGTATTTGTATTTGTGAGTCCACTTTTGGAACAGGCCATTACTCTTGAAGGAAAGCGCGCTTCAAAAAACACACGCCTTACTATTGATCAGTCTCGTCTTCTGAGTCAGTGCAACGAATGTATGAGATATCATCACCGTAGATCAATAACATGCGCTCGTTGCGACTTTTCAAAACAACGAAGGTCCGAGGGAAATGGGGGAAGAGATAAAAAAAATATTGTTCAATACGTAATAAACAATATGGGTATGGCACATGATGGCATAATACACAAAAAGCCAAACCAAATAATTGAATTTGACAAAATATATTGGCTGTTCCACCTGATTACAGCAATGTATCATCAACAACTCAAAACAAAACAACTTGGTCGCAACAAAATTTTCATTTCCTTTCAACGATTTTTACTTGCAAATACGGCACTTGAAGTAAAAAAAGCTATGCGAAAAAAGGGCAGTACGAGTATACGAGTACAAATTGCCTACTTATTTATTCTAGTATCACAGGTACCAGCCGAGACGATTGCAAATAAACTCGCTTTGAACAGAAACACTCCATAACGCTTCAATTATGTCAGCTCACTATCCTCGTCGAAAATAGTTTCCTGTTCTTCTTCATATTTTCGATTCTAAAGTTCTGTCAACATACGAAGCGGATCTTCGACATTCTTCTTGATTATTCTCAGGAACGAAACAGCTTCTCTTCCGTCAATTAATCGATGATCATATGTTAGAGCGACATTCATCATGGGTCTGGCTACAATCAGATTCTGCGGACCTATGCAGATAGGACGGTGAACGATAGAATGCATGCCCAAAATTGCACTTTGAGGTGGGTTAATAATTGGAGTTCCTGAAAGCGAACCAAAAGTTCCACCATTTGAAATTGTAAATGTCCCACCAGTCATCTCATCTATTGATAAAGTGCCATCATTAGCTTTCTTTGCATATCTACTAATCTCAAACTCAATTTGTGCAAAAGTCATTTTATCAGCTGAACGTAGAACCGGAACAACTAGGCCCTTTGGAGAACTGACTGCCACGGAAATGTCAACGAAATTTTTGAAGACTATCTCATCATTCTCTATTACTGCGTTCACGCTTTTTTCTTCCCGTAATGCTCTTGCACTCGCTGCTACGAATGTACTCATAAATCCAAGTTTATCCCCATATTTAGCCTGGAATTGATCTTTATATCTTTTTCTCATGTTTATAACATTAGTCATATCGATTTCATTGAATGTGGTTAACATGGCATACGTGTTCTGAGCAGACTTTAAACGTTCACTGACTCGCATTCGTAAACGACTCATTTTCACTCTGCTTTCACCTCGGGACTCTGACTGGCTTGATTTAAGCGTAGAAGTAGAAGGAACAGAAATAGACGAAGAACTCTCGGAACTGACTTCACCTTTAATCTGGACCTCAGATATTCCTGACTCTGGTAGTATTTGAGCTATCATGTCCCCAGCACACACAGCTTCACCTTCTTGCACGGTATACTTTACAAAAAGACCATCATCTGGAGAGCGAACGTCAATTGTGACTTTATCAGTTTCTATTTGCGCTATCAACTCGTCCTTTTTCACATGCTTCCCGGGTTTAGAGCTTAAAGCTACAATTACCCCTTCAGAAACACTATCACCCATCGTTGGGACAACAACAGAAATATTTACATGATCGTCGTCATCTGCGTTACTTTCAGGACGAGGTTTTTTCACGATATCATCGACCAAGCATGGAACATAAGACATAATTTCTTGTCCAACAACCACTGATTCGCCTTCTGACACTTTCAGCTCTCTGATTTGACCAGAATTCGTGGAGCGCACATCCAGCGTAACTTTATCTGTTTCAATTAAGGCGACAACTTCGTCGACCTGTATTTTATCTCCCGGAAACTTCAAGAACTTCTCTAACGTACCCTCGGTGATGGAATCACCCATTTGTGGTACTACAATCCGCTCTTCAACAGATTGAGCCAAAGTAGAATAGAACTGCCAGGCACATGATTTCCGAACTTCTCTACTAAGAGTATTTCCGACGGAGCTGAAAATTTTTGAAGTATAATTCATCATCGAATTTAGTGAAAATAGAATAATTCATACCTGCCAGTAGGCTGATCATTTTTTGACCATCTGCTGTTGGAACGATAGCGAACCTATATTTCATCGTTAATGATACTTTTAGAAAAGTTATGGAGATTTCTTACGCAGATTAATTCGGAAGATCTAAGTTGCACTTTCGAAACTTGCTTAATTCTCCTAGCTAATGTAGCCATTGATTAACAGTAGTTATAAGTTATCACTTTCTTCCTTTGGAACCAACTGTCTTTTCCTTTTCCTTTTTGGTTTCGCGTTTGAAATTATACTATTTGAGGATGAGGAAACCGAAACACAAAACAGCTACAAACAGCTCGTGGTTACCTCTTTACCTGCAAAGCTTTTAACTTATACGAGCGCTGGCTTCTTAGTTAGTTCCTTGAAACCTCACTTATAGCGCCACAATTGTATAATTTTATTTGTGTCACGCTAAATTGTTTCGTTTTTTTTGGGTCTGTACGAGTCTCCTACTTTTTTCCTTTTTTTTTCTGTGGTCTGTCTGTCTGTCTGTCTGTGGCTTATTTTGATAAATTTAAACCATAATTTACACTGCCATACATAGAATGCAACGTGCCCGAGACTGTGCACATGTGTGCAGAGTGCAGATTGACAGACAGATTTTTGTTTTGTTTTTTAGGATTTTACTCGTAACAGTACGTATAGTAATATAGGGAGAGTGTGGTACATATATACCACTGGTACCATGGTACAGTGTATTATATGCATACATCTATGGGTACAAGTTGCATGAAGTATTTAAATTTTTTTCATCCTTTTTTGCATTATCATACAAAGAGTCGAGAAAGATTTTTTCCTAAATCTATGTACTAGTGGTACTGATAGTACAACACCAAAAGCCTTCAGCAGATGGTTAATGTACCATGTACCATCTAGGTACAGTAAACGTAAAATATTTCTTTTTTGAGTTTCAAGTTTGCTTTAAAAATAGACTCTCTTTTCAGGTGCCAGGTACCAAGTACCAATATATGCTACATGGTACCAGGAATTCACATCTCTTTCTTAGTTGTCAACATAGACGTAGAACAATTTTCACTTTCTTGTGATTGAGCTTACCATGGAAAGTTGCTGCAAACATTCATCTAGTACTGTTGCTTCTGAAATGTAATGCATTGAGGTGCTGAAAAAAGTGATAAGAAAGTCACGTACCATGTACTTTAGGTTGACATTCTACGATCGGTTTCGGATTGAGAATCACATCATGGGCGCAGTTTGACTGAGAACTTAATACTCGCCAGTATACCAAAGCTCGATCGCGTATGTCTGGGTTGTCCGTTTCAAATGATGCGACTGAAAGCAAACGCTCCATGTTTGCATGCGACACCGGATCTGGACACTTTAAGAAAATTTTGACCACGGAAGTGAGTAACTGCAACTGTACTATTGAAGACTCTTCGATAAAAGAGTCGACAAAACTCGAAATAAGTTCCTGAGAACTCTCAATTCGCTCCGCATATTCGCCAATAATCCACACCATTGCAGACTTCGCGACTGGTTCATCCAAATTCTCAAGACAATCGCATAAAGTGTTGATTATTCCTTCATACTCATTAGGATATTTCCTAAATACATCTTTCATGACTATAACGACTTCCTGCACGATATAGTTCACTCGCGTATTTACAAGCTCCAGTAGTTTGTCGACGCACTGAGCAGCAGTTTTTTCAAAGGAAATAGCACATTGCCCTATCGCTCTAATGGAGTGCCTGACAAACTCAATATCTACTTCTGTAGCATATTCCCGAAGTTCATTCAATATTTGTACAATATTTTCTTCACACGCTAAGCTGACTATAACGTCCAGTTTTTCCTGTTTTAAATAAACTGGATCCAAGTACTTACAGAAGAACACCTATTGCAAAATTAGAAAAAAATTGTGATAAACAACTTAAATACCTGAACATTCCGCCGTAAAATGTCAGGGTAACGCTGTATGACGAGCCTTATGTTTCGTAAAGCTATATATTGTATTTCTTGCTCGGAGTTGAGGAGTGTAATAAGTGGCGGGATAATTTTTTGAATGCATTCAGCTTGAAGCTCACTCCGTCTCAACCCCTGAAAATTTGGGGAGAAGTGCGTTTTGATTTTAAGCTGAAAGTGAACATAATACCTCTGAATGGTTCAATAAAACTTGAATGGCAGATAGCACAACTGCATGATTCGCATGCTGTAAACGTGGAGTGATACGATGCAAAATTTGAAGTATTTGCTCCTCATTATCTGTATGATATGATGCTAACGCATTTAATATAAATATTTGCCCCCACCTAAGTCAGAAGTCAATAAGTTCGTGGAAGAAAACATAAAAAAACATACTCAGTGCACGCATTGAGAGCATTAAGTAGCTTGAATACATCATCAAAACTCATGTCTAGAACGACATCACAGTTTTTCTCATTAATTTCGCTCAAAGCTGCAACACAATTTGCCACTACCATGGGGTTTGGATCCGCAAGTAACAGTTGTAACTGGGTAAGGAATCCCCTTTTGTACACATCTAAGACAGATCTTTAAAACTCAAATACGCATATACCTCTCAATAACTAGCTCAGGATTTATATCAAACATTTTCGCTACACAAATCGCAGCAGTCTTCCTTACGTAAGCTTCCGTGTCCTACAATACAAAGTTGAAAGGACTTTGAAGTGGATATTGGTTATTTACCTGTAAAGTTTCGTGAAGTGGATCACAAAGATACTCAGTGATTTTATTGACACGAATACATCCCATTGTTCGAACAGCAAGTGCTCTTATGAGCGGATTTGGATCCTGTGAGTCCTAATGTAGAAAAAAAAGTCAAGATATTTAGTATTGAAGTTTTCACATACTTTAACGAACGTGTTCACGGCTAAAATAACAAGATCTGGTTGAGATTTTGCATAGTTGATAAGATAGAGATAAACGAGTTTTTTCAACCCAATATTATCCGTTTGCATGCAGTTCAAAACTTCTGCGAATAATGAAGATACATCTTTACCCACAGTCATGGCGGCTATCACTATCGAAGTACTCACACAATTTACTTCGTTCACGTAAAAATAATTCACCTTTTTTTAAAACATCAATTTGTTTGTCTTGATCAGCTCTTCTGAGTTCTTCACGCCATTCAGCAATTTCTCCTTCGATAGAACCGTACTCATGAGTATGCACAATGATTCTAAAAAGTTCATCTACCTTTAGAAGTGGAGACGAAAAATTTAGCGTCTCCCGAAGAAGAGACCATAATTCTCTTCTCTCCTCTTTGTGCCGTTGGTGTATAAAAGCAAAAGGAATTTGGGGGATACAGGATATCGTATGCGCAACAGAAAACGACTCACGACGTAATAATAGGAGTTATAACCCGTCTGCTATTTTATCTGGTATCGCACCACGTCGCTCTCGAGTTTTAGACTCAAAGTATGCACTTACCTCACTATGGCTCGTCAGTCACGTCGTGTGTTGTCCTCTTGTCTACTCGTCAAAATATATTACTGTACAGTTGGCCATATATATGACATATGGTGCTTTTTTTACTATTTTTTTTTTCGCTTTTTCAACAATGCATGCATGCATATGCCATATGATATCATCATGCCATATATGCTTTAAATATGCATAAATCCACACACAATATTATAAGAAGCATCAAAGAGTTTGGAGCAAACGTGACAAAAACGTCGTGTTTGGTGCTTAACTGTACCTCCCAGACGATCTGATTTAGTTAAAGGATTGCTTACTCAGTGCTTTCAAAATCGAGGACATTCCGAACAATATGGTTCTTGAAGCGACGGTGATATGCATGGATAATTCTGAGTTCGTTCGTAATTCCGATTATGCTCCAACCCGTTTACAGGTATTGAAACAGTGCCAAAAGTTATGTAAGTTCCTGTATTGACTCTTTATTTATAGGCGGAAGCAGACGCGGTTAATCTACTAGCAGGTGCTAAAACTCAAAATAATCCAGAAAGCTCTGTTGGTATTTTGAGTTTAGCCGGTAAAGTTCCACGTGTACTGGTTACACCGACAAATGATCTTGGCAAAGTTTTGAACTCTGTACATGGTATAACCATACAGGGTGAAATAAACTTGGTAACAGGTATTCAAGTTGCCCATCTTGCCTTGAAACATCGCCAGAATAAGCACCAGCGCATGCGGATCGTTGTTTTTATTGGATCTCCGATATTGGATGATGAGAAGGAACTTCTTAAAGTTGGTCGGAAGCTGAAAAAGTGCAATGTTGCAATTGATATAGTAAGTTTTGGCAGGTGCACGGATAACGAAAGAAAATTAGATTCATTGCTTTCAATGGTAAATAAGAATGAAAATAGCCATCTGATCAAAGTCCCACAGGGTCAATCTATCGCAGATACACTTATTGCGACTCATATATTTAATTCAGCGGGTTCAAACGCAGGTAGTGGTTTTGCAGCTGCAGCTGCTACAGCAAACGTAAATACAATGGGTGGGACTGGGATCGATCTCGGTGAAGATCCAGCCCTGATGCTTGCCTTGAGGGCTTCCTTGGAAGAGGAGCAAATTCGCCAAGAGAATCAAGCTTCTCTGGCTTTGAAAGAAGGGAATAGTGATGTTGGTTTGGAAACTGGTCAAACTAATGAGGAAGGTGAGGGAAATGATAAAACAGCATCCCCAAATCGCGATAGATTACCAAAGGTTTCCAATTTATCCCACGAATCAAGAAAAGATACACAGAGTGGTTTGAAAGATGAAAGTGGATCCGAGGATAAGAACTGACTTTAAAAAAATAAACATTATACTGGTAGTGTATCACGGTACCAGGAACAGTGCAGTAATAAAATTAAAAATTTACACTTTACGGGGCACAAAAAATCGTTTCCCTCTACTAAATTTTCTATAATATTTTAGTGTAAGGATTAGCATAGAACATAGCCGGAATATTTGGATGAGAAACAGCGTCGAATGTAATAAATTCTGGTATCATGTCACTTTTTAGTCTGATGAAAGCTCCCTGGAATAAGAAAGAAAAGAATTTTAAACACTACACACGGAAAGCGCAAAAGTAATACTTTATTCCCCATCTGGTCACTATATTTAATCAATTTAGTTCATAAAGTTCAAATAGTGTTCCAGGCTCGTACCAATAATTTGGTGCACTGAAAACTGTGATCAAATTGTTGCCGTGCTGAATTTCGTAACCCTAGGAAATATTCATGAAAGCTTCTATGACATAAAATTGCTATTATGTGGAAAATGCTGACCTGATCTTTAACTTCATGGCTTCTAATTACTAACTTAAGACCGTTTTTATTTAGGAAATTCTGCAAAGCTTCAGTGAATCCCTCAAGATCTGATTATGCTTCAATTATACCTTCGTTATATCAGGACCAAATGCAATTCCGACTCCGCGTTTGTTTGGGAACTTACCACAAGAATCACAAGGATCACTCCATAGGATTTCAGAAAAAACACCATTCTAAGAAAGGACTAGAAAATGAAATGCACTTGAAATGGAAAATAACTTTTACATCTGATGGCTCCTTGAATCTATCCATAGCATTTAATCGCTGAATAGTTATTTCCGAATCTGAAAATAAACCACCATGCATTATGAAAATTTGCTCTGAGAGAACGCAGCCCTGGAAGAACACTGAAAAATTTTTCTGGTTCACACAGGAATAAGTTTTACCAGTGGTAAGGTACAAAAAACTTCATCAAAAATAGATGTGAAGCTCTTTCCATATTTTTGTGTGAGTTCTCCTTGAAAACCATAGAGAGCATTCATGGCGTTTGTTTCATGGTTGCCTCGAAGAAGGTGAAAATGCTACTTATTCATTTTAAAATAAAATCCTCTGAAACAGAAATCATACCTTCGGGAGAAGACATTTATACGCAAAAAGTGTCAAAATAACTTCACAGGAAAATGATCCTCTGTCAACGAAATCTCCGTTGAATAAGTATGTGTTGTCGTGAGTTGGTTTCCCATTTATTTCAAAAATATTGCATAAGTCGAAGAACTAATGATTGATAACTCCATTATTGTATTCAGGGTGATGAATTAAAATACCTGTCCATGAATATCACCGCATATTGTAAAAGTAGATCCCTGGCCAGAACGGTTCAATATCAATTCCAACATTTACAAAATTAATTTACGTTCGGAATAGAAACTTCACAAATATTTGGTAGCTCTTCAAAAATCTTTTTGACCCGAAGAAGAATTTGGGCTACGAACCTTCAGGGAAAATGCTAATGACAAACAATATTAAGTCTGATAACGATATCACCGTTTGTGAATTTGTTTGCCGTTCTTGAAATGAACTACCATGCTCTCTATGAAGCTCTCGGTGATTTTACCATCGTGGTCTAAGCATGGTCCATCATACGATTCACCAACGAAGAAGTCGTCTATGTTCAGCCTTTCTGAAGCCTGTAAACAAAACATCACTTTATTTATAACACGATCCTTCCAGAACTCACCCTGATGTTCACATTGGATATGGCTGCTTCAAATTTTAATCTCTTAATATTCTTCTTGCATTCTTCAAATCTTGACCGTGCAGCATGATTTGTTGGACTTAAAAGAATGGACTATTTCTATGTAAATACAGGTACCTCTATCCTAAACACAAAAACTTACTTTCTTGAAATCACGACCCGCCAGAGTGAATTTAGTAAGAGCGAAATACGCCATACCACGTCTATAATATGCCTGAATGTTGGATATATTGTAGTGTGCTATAAAATGAAGTCGGGTAAAAAGTACAATACCTTTGTATTTTGAGGATTGAGTGCAATTGCAGCAGAGCTATCTGAAAGAGCTGAACCAAAATTTTCGCACTTCAAATGTACAAGAGCTCGGTTGCATAGTATAATTGGATCGTTCTTAAGCTTCAACGCATCAGAATAGAAAGAAAGGGCTTGAGAGTATAAGCATTCTGGTTAGCAATCACATCAATGAGCCAAAAAGCATCAGGTTAATAAACTCAACCGTTAAAGCAAGCGTTTCCTTTCGATTTGAGCACGTCAAAGTCTTCGGGAGTTGAAACGGCCATAGCGTTAGTACTTTCGAGACTTCGACTCGCGTATCAGTGAAGAAATTGAAAACGAACTTCAAAAATCAGCCGAAAAGTGATCGGATGATTCTTAAAACACTCTCTTGGTCTATTATTTGATTCATACGCGTGCGTGCGGAGTGCGAGCGTGCTTATATGAGTGGGAAATCAGAAAAATTAGTGCTATTTTCCGCTTTTATATCAACTCTTTTCAGGAGTAAAAATAACAACATAAATACGTGAAGCCAGGCGTATGGCCATCATGTATATAAACTCGACAAAAAGAGAAAAAGTTAATGCGCGAATGGGCCATAGTTAAAAAAAACGAAAGAAGGAGAAAGACAGAAAAAAATTAATTACCTGTGAGAAAAGTGCGCAAGGGTACATATAAATCATATATGCAAACGCCATCAATAAAAGAAAGATAACATACTTATACTTCAGATCAATTTTCCTTCAGTTTGCTGTGACTAACATAAAAACAAGATCTTTATATATGTTAGGTGTGCGGGTGAGCTCTTCGGTCCCCATAATTTGTGCTTGGTGTTTTCTACACTCCATTAAAATCTCTCTTCCTTAAAAGCATTTATTCTCGATCACGCGACTCCATTTCATTCACCGCCATATTCTTGATAATATTCCTAGATAGCTCATCTTCATTCAACGCAGAATCATCCAGCTCTGGTATAAAAGCTTCAGGAGGTAACTCATGCATCTGAACGCTAGGTGCTACTTCTAATTGACTAAGATTATTGAGGATACAAGTTTTAATGTCTTGAAGATATGAGCATGAATTCAAATTCTCGATAGGGTTCTTTTGCTGAACTTTTAACTGATATGAAGCATCTGAATAATATTCATAATAAAATTCATGCTCTGGAATATTCTCGTCCAAAGTTCTTCCAAGTAGAGTTGCAGTTTCATTTGCCCAACAACGCGCCACATTTGATTTAATGTATCCACCTCCTCCCAGAACTAAAAGTGGAATGTTGAATGATTTCATAAAAGCTACGCATGATGCGTGGCCTTGAAGTGTTAAGTTGAAACAGCCCAAGCGATCAGCAGCGAGAGAATCTGCTCCGCACTGTAGAATAATAGCTCCAGGTTGGAAAACTTCCATGACTTTTTGCATCGTCGACTTGAAGATATCTATGAAATTCTGATCATCCATACCATCATGGAGTGGGACATTGACTGAATAATATTTCCCATTGTTCATTCCTATATCACCTAAATCTCCAGTCCCTGGAAAGAAAAGATCACCAAATTTGTGAAAACTTACTGTCATGACTCTGTCTGTCAGATAAAATGCTTCCTCGACACCGTCACCATGGTGAATATCTATATCTATATATAGTACCCTTGCATGATACTTCAACAGCTCAAGAGTAGCTAGAACAATATCGTTTATATAACAAAATCCAGAAGCTTCAGACTTCTTTGCGTGATGCAGACCACCTGACCAATTTATTGCTATGTCTGAAGTTCCATGGTTGATTCGAACTGCTCCTTCAATAGAGCCACCTGAATAAATTTTGCAGAAATCAAATAAACCATCAAATATGGGACAGTCTTCTCCCAGGTTGAACCTTTGCATTTGAGTGAGATACTCGTGCTGGGTATTTGGAGTAATTTTTGATAAAAAATCGACGTAGTCTTCAGCGTGAAATTGAGCAAGCTCACTTGTCGTTGCTTTTCTTGGCCTGAAAACGTCAAGATTCTCATGCAGTCGATATGCAAGCACTAGGCTATGTGTCATGCTTAATCTGTGTGGTTTCATAGGATGATTGGGAGCATAATAACTGGTGCCAACCTCAGAATCGTAATAATATGAAATCTTATTCTTAATCGAAGGCATACTCCTACTCTTCTACCGTCCGCTAAGTTCAAGTTCTTATCACAGTTTTACAGGAACAGGCTTATGTTGGGATAAAAATTGGGAGCACCTTTTCATATGAATATAATATATGGCATGGGCAGGTTACAAAGGTTGTTGCATAATAACGAGTATGTTGGGCCGCCTTTTTTTGGAGTTTTTTTGTGATTTCTATTTTACGGGTAGAAGTTGAGGGTAAACGGACTTAAGGAGAATCGGAGTTTGCCTCAAAGACTGTTTTTGTTTACAAAGTGCTGCCTTCCTGCCTTTTTTGCCCGCACCTTCGGACCCAACTTGTTTTAAAAGTGATATTGTCATATTGAAACAATTCACCGACACAAATTTACTTACACATATTCCTCACTTCCCACAAAATCATACTTAAAGCCTATTTGAAACAAGAGAAGTTGGATTGACAAACAGGGACATGATTAGTATTCTACCGAATATGTGTCATTATTTTTAGCCGAAAAGTAAAAGTGACCAATTGGAATGTTGGAATGTTGTTTCGTGGCACTTTTGAAACTGGCGCTTTGGTAAAGATGGTTCGCTTTAGAAAAGCGAAAGTGTTCTTGCAAAAATAAGGCATCGAGACCTCTGAAAACTAGCCAGTTCAGCTGCTATTTGTTTGCATCTACTCATTTCCATCATGAATACATCAATAAACCTGGTTGCCAACGTATGTAATTACAAACGTTCTAGCCTGGTTGACCCGTTTAACTATAGAGGAAAAACCACGAAGTTTAAAAGAAGCACAGTGCTTTTACCTTGTCGATGTTTCTTAGAAAGAATATATGAAGGGGAAAACCCTGATTTTGACCAAAATCACAACATTGCCATTTCGAACCCTTTGCTACGTTTAGAACAGCTAGGAACTCGGTGGTTTGGACTGATCATAGACCTTGACTCCTTGCTTGTGGAAGGTAGTAATATCTACTCTCAAGATGCTTGGATGAAGTTAGCACAGAAGAAAAAATTGAGATATCCAAGTAAATATGATTTAAAAGTTGCAGAACGGAGTAGTCCAACCCAGTTCATTACTCAAATCATGCTATGGGGTACCGATCGTTACTTTGTTCGTGATCTCATCAAGGAATATCGCCGCCTTCTTCAAAAAAATTCTACTCCAAAGAGTTGTATAGATCTAAAACCGGGTGTTCATAACTTTTTAAGGATGATGACTTCACAAGATATTCCTTGCATAATAACTTCATCTGAAAGCCGCCAGGATTTAAGGGCAACTTTGATTTCACTAGGTATTCATACGTACTTTGATGTTGAAGATGAAGATAAGTTACCAAATTCACATAATAAAATTGTTGAGAAAATTGCGGGGTGCGATGACACTGCCAATGGCCTACCAGATCCAGAACTTTATGCCTATGCAGCAAATTTGATTCAACGGGCATGTGATAGGTGTGTGGTGCTAGGTGCTTCGATTTCTTGCTGTGAAGCTGCACATTCACTTGGTATGAAGTGTGTTCTCATTCAAGGAGGTAAAACGAGGCGTTGGGAGTTGACTGGTGCAGATATTGTTAAAAGTAGCTTGGAGGAAGTCTTCTTTCAAGATTTTAAAGAACTCTTCTCTTCAGATCTTGATTAATACAGATAGAGCAGGTATTATTATTTGTGAATTTAGCACTGAAAATCTAACTACGTTACCAGATGAAAGTGTGAGAGCAACTGCTTTTTTGTTGGATTCAAGTCAGGAGTTCCCCTCCTTCGCCTTCTCTCAAGAGAGACATTGCTCGCAAATGAACAAAAAAACACGTTTACCGTGTCCCTCTGTTCATTGCTCCATGGTTGACTGCTTTTTGTGGATTTTATTGCTAGTAGTAACGTCTGGGAGGTCGGCTTTTAGCTTTGTTTTGAGGGGCCTTTCCTGCTTTTTTATGCTTTCTGGTATATTTTCAATAAAACTTTAAAAATTTGGGGTAGCAAATTCATCTTTCGAAGAATATGCCATTCGGTCATCTAAAAAAAGTGGCCGAAAATCGATGTCGCCCAGTCACACATATTTTACCCACATCTGTCTTTTGTATGAAACAATTTACTTACAGGTACAACACACAAAACGATACAACTCACACACACAACCCAAACAAAATACACCACGCTTCACTAAAATAAGACAAAAATAATGAGCAAAAGCAACATCAACGACACGTTACCAAAAAAGGATACCGATGATGATGACGACGACGAGAAAGCGAACATGAACGACGCGAATGAGAAAAAGAAGAAGAAGACGCCGGTGACCATAATCACCGGTTTCCTCGGCGCCGGGAAAACGACTCTGGTGAATTACATTCTAAAAAGCTCTCAACACGGCTTAAAAATAGCCGTGATCGAAAACGAATTCGGCGCGGTCTCTATCGACGAATCACTCGTCGCGGAGAACGTGAAGGAAAAAGAAGACATCATTAGCATGGATAACGGATGCGTCTGTTGCACGGTCCGAGGAGATTTAGTGAGAGCTTTGATGCAGTTGAAAGATCGGAAAGATAAAACTTTCGATGCGGTTATAATCGAGACGACAGGTCTGGCGGATCCGGCGCCGGTGGCGTTTACGTTTTTTCTAAATCCAGAAATCGCGGATTACTACGAGTTAGATTCTATCTTGTGTCTCGTGGACGCGAAGCACGTACATTTACACTTGGAAGAGGAGAAGAAAGAAGGTGCCGTGAACGAAGCCGTCTCGCAAGTCGCCTTCGCCGACCGGATTTTGTTGAATAAGATTGATTTGGTGAGCAAAGAGAGATTGGAGGAAACGAAGAAGGTTCTGAAGGCGATCAATAGCAGCGCAGAGGTAATCGAGACGCAAAATAGTCAGGTTGATTTGAAAAAAGTTTTAGGCGTGAGCTCGTTTAGCGTGGAGAAGACGTTGGAGCACGATCCGAGTTTTTTGGACGAAAATAAATCAAAAATTCACGACCTCACCGGAGTCGGCTCGGTCGGTATCGAGTGCGAGGGCGAGCTGGATTTCAATCGAGTCAACGAGTTCATGATGAACTTGCTGCAAGAAAATAGCGCGAACATGTACCGAAGTAAAGGCGTCTTTTGCTTTCAAGGTCAAGGCGACGCCAAGTTTGTGTTTCAAGGCGTCCACGAACAAATAAACTTTGGACCGAGCGGAAACGAGTGGCGAAAAGGCGAAAAAAAGTTGAATCGCATGGTCTTCATCGGCAGAGATTTGAATCGAGAGCAGTTGGAGAGTGGATTTCGAAAGTGTTTGGTCTGAGTATTACGTAACACCTTTCTGCCGCGGGTACTAGGGCAGAGAGGATTTTATCCTCCGTCCGTTTCTTTCTCTCGTACTAGTGGTTGCACGTTCGAACACAATTCACACGAAAACATCATCACATAAAAATAACCGCGCGCGCGAGAGCACTTTTTACGAAGCACACGCATACCCTCCGCCCGCTTTTGCGAGAGCACTTTTCCCGCCGCCGACTCTTTTTTTCCCGCTGTTCGTTTTAGTTTTCTTCAATTTCTCTCTAAACTCCTCTTCGCATGAATCAACTCCGCCCCCGGGGAAAAGAGGCCGAGGCGGAGAAGTCCGGCGATGAGAAGAGCGGGAACCAAGCGCAACAACAACAACAACAACAACAACAACAACAAGAAAAAGATAACAACAACAAGACGACAACAATAACGACGACGCGTTTGCGGAAGAGCAAATCTCTCTCCAACCTCATGCAACAACAACAACAACAACAACAATTTCAGAAACAACAGAAACAGAAACGAGGAGAGACCGTTGTTATCCAAAACGAGGGAGGAGAAGAAAATTCGAGGATGAAATTGGCTTTAAAAGATTTCGAGGAAGACGCGGAACGACGGGAGCATAAAATACGAGAGTACGAAGAAGAAGAAGAAAAAGAAGAAAAAGAAGAATTTGAACTCAAAACCACGAAGAAGAAGGGTGTTTCGGATGATGATGATGATTTCGAGGAGGAAGGCGGAGAGAAACCGATGAAACGCGTGGCGTCGATGAAAGCGATGATGATGACGGAGGAGGAAGAGGAGGATTTTGGCGGGAGGAAGAAAACGCCGCCCGGGTCGCCGCTGAGAAGAACGAGTAATAAATTGGGAGGGAGCGTCGTCGGGGGGTTGAGGAAGACGGCTACGATTCATTCGCACGCGTCGGTTTTAGATTTGATGCAGATTAGCGAGACGAGGGAGGAGGAAGATCGAGCCGGGAAGTTGTTGGGACGGTTACACATATCTTCGCAAGAGGAGGTGGAGGAATTGGAGGTTAAAGAAGGAGTAAAAGGAACGGCCGCCGTGCAAACGCAAACGCAAACGCAAACGGTAAAAGAGGACGATTCGAATTTAGTCTCCGCGGCGGGTTTGTCCAAAGACTATAAAGAAGCCGAATACGACGACTCGTTGAGAGAGGTTATCATTTCGCCGTCTTCGTCGTTCCCGAAAGATTTCACCGTTTTGAGAGAGCTCGGGAAAGGTTTGTGCGGGACGGTGTATTTAGCTCGTTTGCACGATACGAAACAGTTGTTGGCGTTTAAAGTGATGCAAAAGTCCAAATTGGTTTCCGTCGGTGAGGAAAAACACGCCGCGTACGAAAGGCATGTTCACATGGACGTATCCAACGGCCCATTTATAGCTACTTTGTTTCACTCGTACGACGACCCGACCGCGTTTTATTTGCTCACAGAGTACGCACCGTGCGGGGATTTGTTTCAGTGTTTAGTCTATCACGGATTACCGTCTCTTTCAGACGCAAAGGTGTACATCTCGCAAGTCTCTGCGGCCATTGCCTATTTACACGTGAAAAAATACGTCTACAGAGATTTAAAACCAGAGAACATTTTGTTGCGAGCAAACGGCGACGTGTGTTTAGCCGATTTTGGTATGGCTAAGAAATTAGAAAGAGAAGATGAGCGCGCGTACTCGTTCTGCGGGACGAGTCAGTACATGTCCCCGGAAGTCATGAGCAAAAAAGGCTGTAGATTCGAAGCCGATTTGTGGAGTTTGGGAGTTTTGATTTACGAATTATGCTCGGGAGCGACGCCGTACGCGAACGTCCGAGGAAACCACATTGAGTTATACGAAGCCGTGATGAGCGTAGACGCAAACGGTGGCGTCTGGTGTCCGCACTGGTTCGACGCCGATACCGTGGACATTGTTCGAAAACTTCTACGATTAGACGAGTTAGCTAGACTAGGCGCCGGAGGCGGTGACGCGATGGACGCGTATTTTTCGCACCCGTGGTTTCACAACGGCGAATTTAAGTGCGATTTGAAAAACGTGTTGCGAGGCGAAGTGACGCCGGCGCTCAAACCGAGGAAACGGAACATCGTGTACGATTTAAGATTGCAAAATCAGTTGGAGTGCGGAAACGTGCCGTGGTTGAGCGACGAAAAAGAAAAATTTGTCGACGTGCGTTAAACAACGTCGATTGAGAGAAAGAAGGAGTCCACGCGTACATAAAATTCAAAAAGAGTTGCGCGGCGTATAAAATTTAATAAAAATCGCTATTGAAACAACTGGAATCCGGCGTGGACTTCGTTTTCCGTCCAAGATGATTTCACGGGTTCACTCGCGTGTCCACCGTCACTTTGCCTTCTTTTACTGTTGGTTGGAATTTGAATCGCTGAAATTGTCTTTTTGTTATCGCCAGTTGCTAAAATTTTCAATTCCTCTCCCGGTATCGATAACAATAAATTTTTCACCAATCCAGTCGCTTTTTTCTCCGAACGACACTTGCTCATTTCCTCCAAAGTGTTCATCAATACGCTCTCCGTAATGCCTGGGATGCAGAGCATGGCGTGCGGGACTGACTGTGTCGTCCTCGCGTGTTTCGTTAAAACTTCGTAAATCAAACTCAAAAGTTCCGCTTGTAAGGAAGAATTCAAAGATTTGCTCAAAGCCGCCACGGCGGCGAGTACGATTTCGCCGCCGCAAGATTCCGCGAGCCCTTCGCCAATGCGCGGGTCTTGCGCGGAAGCGGCGGCGACTAAACCTCGACAAAACAAGATGGCTTTAGAAACTGTTTCTAAATCGTCAATCTTCAACGCCAAAGTGCCTGCTTGGATGGCTATTTGGGCTACTTGCACATCACTTTGCGAACACATCCAATCGATCAAGTGCTTGCCACCTGCAACGGCGTCTTTTTCGGTATCTGAGGTAGATGCACTTTTCGTGCGTCGACCGAGAGTGCCGTCTGGAGCGACGATGAGTTCTAATATCGAGCCCAACTCTCGAGAAATTTCGCGCAACGTGCGTTCGGAGTAAGCTTCGGCGACGAGCGTGGCGTACGTGGATACATCCGACGACGTGTCGAGAGCTTCATTCGTTGTTGTTCCTGTAGTCGAAAGAGTTGCTTTATTCGCACCCGCTATCGTCCAGCCAGCTTCCACGCGTCGGCACAAATCTGGCAATATCGGCGCAACCAACGCTTGAAACCAAATCTGGCGAAACTGTGCCGGACATCTCGACAGTACCGGCCTTACGAACAAAAGCACCATCGTCCTCACTTGGTCGTCTCTTTGTGCCTCTAAATCGGTGGCTATGACTGTCTGCATCTTCCCCGCGATTGACGGGTTCGAATACGTCATCTCACTCGCGTGTAACAAAACCAAATTGATGATATTCAAACTCGCGTCTCGTAACACGCGAAGCCAATCTCGAACGGAAACTACTTTCAGCTGGGTTGCGTTTTGATTTTCCGCCTGTTCCAAGGCGAATTCTTTCAATTTACCTGGCTTCAACGAGGCTGCGTACTCTTCCCAAGACGGCTGCAACGATTCTGCTAAGTTCGAGCTGACCATTTGCGATTGCAAACCTGGCGTATAGATTTGTCTTACGAGTCGGTGCATCTCCGTCGCTAAGAGGATAGCCCATTCGACGTGTTCCAATATGAGACAGACGGATTGTTGTTGCTGTTGTTGTTGCTCTCCGGGCGCTTCTTGAACCACTTTCTGCGCTGCTTGCGCGCTACTGCCCGGTAAACACCGTCGCATGCACCTTTCGAGCAACTGCACGTCGTGAAAGAGATCCCAGTGCACGTTCGAGAGTTGCTGTTGCTGTTGCTCCTGAGCCATAAACGCTTCCGGCGTGGTCAAATTTGCCACCAGCGGTAACACTGCTCCAGTTTCCACGCTGTACCATCTACTTTTCACCGGCGCTAACAACCAATCGAGCACTTGGATCACTCGTTCTGGACCACTCGGTGTCGCCACTGCTAATAAAGCTTCGGCTAAAGTTCCTCTCTCCGCGCCGGTCAAGTTGCCCGTGGATCGGAGACTTTCGACTTGTTCTGCCAACGGTTCCAGGTGCGGGTTGAGCGCCTGTTTGTTATAAATATGAATGAAAGAAAGAGCGCGTCAGTAAATGTTTTTGATGTTGCTTTTGATTCTGTTGTTACGAACGAAAAAGAAGGAAAAGAAAAGTAGGAAACATGTAGCGCTTCCTCCGATGCAAAACTTCAATCTCTCTGTGAAAGATATTGCAAATACATGAAAGAGGAAAACGCTGATTTTAATCTCTCGCCTTTGCATAGCTCTGCCGCAGTTGTAATACGCCGCGACAAAGTTTTAAGAAGACGAATTAAATAAGGAAGAAGAGGAAATGTGACCAGCACACAAAAAGTTTTTTCGTACCTCTGGCACTGTCGCGCAAATGTTCAACATCGCCGAACAAATCTTCTGTCTCGCCAATTGCGTCCTTTTCACTCGAGCTTTACCTCGAACCGGTGGCGCGGAAACGTCCTCCGCCGCAACAGTGCCGAGCCAATCGAACAAGTTCTTCACCAACAGAGGCGCCAAATTTGGTCGCACCAAACCGATGCGTCCAAAACACTCTAAAATTTTCGCGTATTGCGCTAAACTTTGCGGGCCTAATCTGATTCCACCACTTTGGGAAGATTGATCGGTCATCGCGAGCGCTTTCGTGACTAAGTTTTCTATTTCTATCACCACGCTCGATGCTTGCGGTTCTTCGATGGGCAAAACGAGCATGATGCACTCCGTGAACGCTTGGACACCTTCTAAAATACACGCTTTGCCTTCGTCTCCTGAATCTTCCCCTCCATCTGCCGACGTTGATACGCTCTTCAACCATTCGAGAGCCCCATCGACGGTTTCTAACAACTTCCTCGACGCACTTTGTGGGTCCAGATTCGCGCAGAGTTTGATAACTTCCATCACTTTCGCGCGATTGATAATCCATTGCGTTTTCAATTCCTCGAACGTTTCGAACGTGTCTTCCCATTGTTCTCTTTCGTTGGCGATGTGCGTGCCAGCCGGATCCATGCCCCCGGCTAAACCACCACCAGCGCGAAGCCACGCGACGCAATAGTCCAGCAAAGCTGGAACGGCACCAGGCGGGAGGACTTTTAAGGATGCTGAAGTTGATGGCGATGACGAATACGGCGGCGCCATAGAGGAAGTCGTCGTCGCGTGTCCTTTTTTTGGCACTGTTGCTCCGTTCGCGCGCAATAACGCCGTCCACGCTCCTAACACCGTCTCCAACGACCTCAAGTTGGGGATCCTGACTAACATAGCTAACCGTTCGAGCAACGCGACGACCAACTCTAGCTGTTGTTGGTGTTGATGTTGTTGATGCTGCTCTCCGCGACTTAGCGTGTGTAAAACCTGCACTGACGCCGCTTGACATGCCAATTCGGCGCACTGCTCGTACGCATCCGCGTTGTCCAAAGCGATGTATTCTTGCGCTAAAACGACATCTAAATGTGTCGCCACTGCGCGAACGCACGAAGATATGGCCATAAAAACAACCGCTCGATCGTCTTGAGGAACATCCTCCGGTAACGGTTTACGAGCGAGAACGTGCTTAATGGCTGATGCCGCCGGCGCTCGGCACGCGGATTCGTTGATGTTGCTCTGTTTCGGGTAAAACGAAAAAGAAGAAGAGGAGTAATTTTTTCGCCTCGTCAGTATTTTAGGCCGCGCACAGATAGATACACACACATGCACAGAGCAAAAAGAGAGATGAGCAGAAAGAAGAGCGGTGAATGCGATGCCTCAGACATATAATATGTTTTTGTAAAGTTTATCCTCACGGTGGATGTTCAGATGGTTGATCCAAAAATTGTGCATCATCATCGGCAAAAGCGCGAGAAGCGAAAAGCGAGAAATCAAAAGAGAAATCAAAAGGCGCACCAACAAAGCCACGCAGCATATATCCACAAGTCCACTCCGGACCAGCGGCACTAACGGCGCCCACTCCGCGTACACGCTGATAGCCTCTAAAACAGCCAAGGCGCAATTTTCGGACGCTTTCTGCATCTCCGGCGCAGCGACATTATTGTTACTAAAATGCCTCTCCCACGCCTCTCGCATCGCGCCCGTCACCTCTCCAATCGTTTGCGTCATTCCACCCAACAAATCTCTCACCTTATCCGCAAACACCTCGTCCGAGTGCAACGCCACGTCTTCTGCCACGTATCTCGCGATAATCGCCCCTAACTCGCACTCGTACGCATCCGCCGATCGCAACATCCTCGCGATGGTTTCGCTAAACGCGATCCACGCCGTCGAACCTTCTCGTTTAATAAACTCCGCCGTAATCTGCGCGACTTTCGACTTCAACGGGTACGGCACTTTTGCGCCATCTCGCGACGTCAAACGTAACTCGTTTGAAATTATATTCGTGAACTCGTTCTTCATAAAAAGCTCCTCCTCTTCGCTTTTGCTCGTTTTTGTTTTCGAGAGTAAAAGTCGTTGTACAATCGAGTACCCGAAGTGCCTCTTCTCGACGTTGTTCTCCTCGTCTCCTCCTCTCTCGATTAACTTCTTCGCGATATGCACGACCGAACGCACACCGATCGTTCTCCTCTCGACGGGACCGGTGAATTCCTCCAGCACTTGCGATAACGAGTGCATTCGCGCGACGACTTCTTGGTCGTCCTCTCTCGTGTTATTATCATTGGTCGTTCGATGATGCGAAAAATGGGAAACCAATCGCGCGTACGTGACTTCCGCCGCGTGGTTGTTCTTCTCCTCCTCTTCTCCCGCCATTTTTTCTCTATTTCATCATCTCTCGTCGTTCAAATTTCGATGATCCTCCTCCTTTTCGCAACGTTCATCGTCGCCGTATTCGTTCTTCTCGGAGCCTCAATACTCGAAGAGCTTTCTTTGTTACGTTTTCTTCTGAAGGATGTTCAGGCGAAAAACCTTAGAAGCACTCAAACGAGTAAGAACGAAGCACTCACGAGTAAGAAAGAAGCACTTACACCCTAAATGCGAGTTAGACTTATGTACTTACACCCTAAACTCTTAGTACGTCAGTCGTACTCCAAATTTTTTTGTCGTCCTTCCCGTCTGAAGAGACGTCAGAGTTGAACACTTTTTTACGCGCGCGGAAGAAGCACACACACAACAGAAAAGAAGAGAGAGAGACTTTTCAGAGAAAGACTTAAAAGAGAGAAGCGTTGTCTTTAAAAGCGAGCAGTATTGGTGTTGCGCTTTAGCATCCTCGCTGTTCTCCTTTTTAAGTACATATCTCACGCAACAACACTTAACAGAGAGAAGTGTTTCGTTTTTCCATTTTATCCAAAATACGATGACGATGAGAATGCATTCGTTCACGTCGCCGACCACCTTTATTACCGGACGATCTCGAAATTGTCCACGAAAATCTGTTTGTGTCGTCGTTGCAAAAGCCTCTTTGAGCGATGAGAATTCTTTCAAGAGGAGGGACTCGATAAAAACGAACGCGAAGAAGAAAGGAGGACCTGCACAAGAGCAAAAATTCGATTGGGAGAACGACTTTGGAGATGAGTTCGTCCCGGCTGGGAAGGCGAAGAAGAATAAAAAGAAGCAAACATCGCCGGCGAAAGCGATGGCGCCACCGTCACCGGTATCGTCGACGCCTCCGTCGACGCCTCCTCCTCCTCCGTCGCCGACGCGACGAGAACGAGAAGGAGAAGAACGAGAAGAAGTCAAAGAGACTCCCGCAGTCGCCGAAGCGGATGCAGGAGCAGCACAAGCAACGACAGGACAAGCAGACGAGGAGGAAGAAGAAGAAGAAGAAGATGAGTTCGCGAAGAAAAAGCGTTTGGCGCAGGAGAAGAAAGCGGCGCTTCTCGAGGCGAAAAAGAGAGAGTACGAGTTGGCGCAGAAAGAGGCGAAGGAGATGGCGGAGCAAGCGACGATGGCGCAGGCGAAGAGAGAGGAAGAGGAGAGAGCGAGCGCGGCGGCGGCGGAGGCGGAACAGACGGAACAGGCGGAAAAAGAGCGAGAAGAGGAAGAAATAAGAGCGGCCAAGGAAAAGGACGCGGCTGAAAAGGCGAAAGTGTTGGCGGATGCCGCGAAAGCGAAGGAAGCTGCCGCTGCGGCGGCGACGGCGGCCGCTGCTGCTCCAGCTGCGCAAACAACAACGAATGAAACGGAAGAAAAACCAACCACACAGAAGAAAAACAAAGAAGACTACATGATCCCGGAACATCTCAAAGATATCTTCTCAAACGATAAAAAGAGGTCGTTGAAAAGAACAGCCGGCGCGGTTACCACCGGCGTAAGAGTTGAAAACATTAAAAAGACGTTTACGCAACAAGAGGTGTTAACGGATGTCACTTGGGATTGTAAAAAAGGCGAACGCGTTGGTCTGGTCGGATGGAACGGCGCCGGGAAAACGACGCAGCTGAAGATCATCATGGGCGAAATCGAACAAGACGAAGGCGAGGTGTTGTTGGCGAACAACGTGAAAATCGGTTACCTCACGCAAGAGTTTGAAGTCAAAGGTACGAACACGGTAAGGGAGGAATTTTTAGCCTCGTTCGGGGACGAATCCGAAGTTTTAAAAAATCTCGAACGCGTACAAAAAGCGTTAGAGGACAACCCGAGCGCGGAATTGACGCAACTGTTGGTGGATAAACTGAACGAATTACAACGTCAAGCCGATCGAATGGATTTGTTCAACATGGAACGATTGATTGATAAAATTATGCCCGAATTAGGCTTCGTTCCGGAAGATAACGATCGATTAGTCTCTTCCTTTTCCGGAGGATGGCAAATGCGCATCTCCGTCGGAAAGATTTTGTTACAAGAACCGGGTTTGTTATTACTCGATGAACCGACCAATCACATCGATTTGAATACCATCCAATGGTTAGAATCGTATTTGAAAAACGTGGACGTTCCTTTGGTGTGCGTCTCGCACGATCGCGAATTTCTCGATCAAATCTGTAACAAAATTGTTGAAGTCGAACGCGGCGTCGCGACCACGTATAAAGGCAACTACTCCGACTATCGAAGAGAAAAAGAAACGAAAGCGATGCAAACGTACGTGGCGTGGGAGAAATGGAACAAAGAAGTCTCGAGACAACGAGAGTTGATCCAAAGATTAGCCGGAGGAGGTCAATCTGGACGAGCGACGGCGGCGCAAAAAGCGTTGGATAAGCTCATGGAAGATCCCATCACGAAACCATGGGAGGAAAAATCGAGACGCTTTAGATTCCCAGATGCCCCAAGATCCTCTCAAATTGTCGCGCAAGTTCGCGGTTTATCTCACGGCTACGACGAGAAAACGTTGTTCCAAAATGTCAACTTACAAATCGACCGATCCGAACGCGTCGCCATGATCGGCGACAACGGCTGCGGCAAATCCACGATGATGCGTTTAATCCAAGGCAAAGAGGCTCCCAAAGCTGGCGAAGCGCGTTTAGGCGATAAGGAGTTGTGTAAAGTGAACTACTTTTACCAAAATCAAGCGGAAGATTTAGACGGGGACGTCGGCGTTCTCGAAACATTAGTCCGAGCGGCGCCGGATGAACCTCTGAACCAACTGAAAGCGTTGCTCGGGCGCATGGCGTTCAACACGAGTTACCACGACCGACCGGTAAACTTCTTATCCGGAGGTGAAAAAGCTCGATTAGCCTTAGCAAAATTCATGGTCACGCCAGCGAACGTCTTATTTTTGGACGAACCTACCAATCACTTGGATATTCCGTCAAAACAAATGCTCGAGGAGGCGTTGCAATCGTTCGAAGGGACCGTCCTCGCCATTTCGCACGATCGCTTTTTCTTGAGACAAATAGCCACTCGAGTCTTGGCGTTCGACGAAGGTAAAATCACCGACTACGAAGGCGATTACGCGTATTATTTGAGCAAAAACGATAAAGCTGGGTCGAGAGACCAAATCTTGACCGCCAAGAAGAAAGAAATTGAAAAGACGCAAATCGTCTCGAAGAGTAAAATGAGCAAAGCCGAAAAGGCGAAATTGAAAAAGGAGAAAGCGAAAGCGTTTGGCGGTGGCAGTGGACAAGCGAAGGTGAATAAAAACGCCGGGAGATGGAACTAATATCAATTATTGTATTTAAAAGAAAACCATTTACAGTTACACACACTTACTTTCTACTTGCTGCACCGCACGCCGCGCTTCTTTTTCCTATTTTCTACAAATATTTTTGTATACTACGCTTATTAGTTTCCCGATGGTAAACTAAACGGCATCTTCCTCTTTCCATTGCCGCAAAACCCGCAAAAGGGCGTTTCGCAGGTTTTCATCACTTTGGACGAATAAAATTGTTGTTGTTGTTGTTGTTGCTTTGTTCCTTCTTCTTGTGCATCGATGGTGTCTTCATTCATCGCGGTGGTATCTGGATTCGCGTGTGAGGCGCCGCTGATGGCCACGTCCATCGAATGCGCGTTTGCAATCTTCTTACTTGGAATGTACAATTCCGGGACGGTGACTCCGTCACCTTCCTCGGTTGCATAATAGCCATATTCTCCTTTTATAGCGATGATTTCTTTCACTTCAGACTTTTCTTTCTCTTCCACCGGGTAATTCTTGCCGTGAATGCTCACACTCAACTGCTTGCTTCTCGCGTCGCCATCGGATGCGTTCGTAGAAGAATCACTAAACGTCTCTCGACAAAATCGAGCGATGTCGGCTTTTGTAATCGTACTTACGTGTCCAGCAACGTCTCTCGCTCGGTGAAACTGATACTTTCGATTCTTTAAGTGCGCGAAATACCTTCCAGATTGTTCTCGCAAATTCGCATCTTCCGCTAATAACTCTTCCATTAACGACACGCGTTGTTTGTTAAACTCCTCGTCGGTTAGATTTTCAATCACGGATGGAAACGCGTCTAAAAAGCATTTGATTCGTTCCGAAACAAATTTCGGCGCGTGGAATGCGCTTTCTACGAGAACGTTAAAGCCTAATATTTCATTCGAAGATTCGAAATACGCGGAAACGACGTATCCTAAACTCTCTTTCGTTCGCAATTGGTCGAATATCTTCTCCGACATGAATTGTTCGCAGAGTAAAGCGATGGCTCTGGACGCGCTATTTGATGGACCGATTTGGTAGTAATGCGTAATCGCAGAGTTCACTTCGTCTTTGTTCACGGCGTTGACATGGATAGAATGGTTCGTTCCTGGTGGGAGGTTTACGACTCGAGAAAAGACCAAAGCATTGTTGTTGTTGTTGTTACCGCGAGTAACTTCTTCGCCACTGGTGTTTTCAGACGCGCCCGCAGTAGTGGCGGCGGCATTGACGAGTAATTGTTTCAAACTGTCGCCAAGCTTCGTCGCCATAGATTCCGTGATGTTTCCAACTAACAAACCTTCTGTGAATACGTTCTGAAAGAACTTTTTGCCGTATCGAATCACGTCCTCGGAGGTGACTTCTTTCAAAACTGCAACTTTCTCCTGTAAACTGTGCTCTTTCTCGTGCTTCATCAATCTCGAAAGAATCGCGCAGTGCGACCTGACTTTCAGAACCATGTTTTGCATGTCTTGCAGTGCCGTCTCTTTGACTTTTTGAAACCGATCTTCTTCTTGTATGAACGATTGATCGGCGGATGCAGCTCTTCGAAAATACGCCAACGCGAGTTCCGAGATTGTGTCCGACCACCCGTCGAATCTAAACGACACGCCGGTGGATTGTGCCAGAACGTGTACGGAACACTCGTTCGCGGCGACGTGCGCAGGGTAGTATATATCTTTGTTCACGGAATCCTGGAGCATTAGCGCGAACATTTTCAAGCACATGGTATCGTGAACGCTTTCTTCGACGAGTAAATTGGCGTTGAAATACATGCTCGCTTTCGGTTGCGTCTTGAACTCGCGACATCCGAGTTTAGCCCAAAGACGGAGCACGCCGCACTCGTTGTAGATAATTTTCGGAGTGACTTCTAACGTCACGTGATTGGTGGTGGTGGTGGTGGTGGTTGTGTTATTAATACTATCGTTTCCTTTTACTGGAAAAAGCTTCTCGATCTCGTTATGCATACGCAAATCTTTCGGAATGAACCTGTTTTTACTCGGAAATCCAAGTTCCTTCTCAACCTTTTGCATATCTTGAGCGTCCGACGTCGAAGCGGTATATTTAAAAGACTCGACCTCGTACGGAAACTTTACCCACGGTTCAATTGTAGCCGCGTCGTTTCCTTTATACTCCGAACTCGCTAAAATGACTAAAACGTTTTCTGGCGTGAGCATCGACAACACCTCGCGAATCTCGTTTTCATCGTACCTTTGCCAGTACGAGTCGCCGTACAAAACGTTCTCTGGGCTAAACCGTCTCACGTCTGACACTAATCTTTCCACGAATTCGCACGCGTGTTCGGATTCCGAATACTCGAATTCAATTTGCGAAATTCGTTGCATTTCGTCGTAAAATCGAGCGCCGTTGGAGGATAAAAGACTTTCGATTTGGCGTAAATACGTAAAGAGGATGAAAAGAATATCCTCAGTTCGCGTCGCGCCTCGTTCGGTTAATTTAATCGATACCGACAACAACGCCGAAATGCTCGTATCATCTAAACCGCCTCGACTCACTCCGGCGCACAACTCCGAACACAAGCCTCGTTTACGCAACGCCTCGAAACACGATCCTTCGCCTTCGTGTCCTAATAACGTTTCAATAAAATTCACCGATTTGGAGAGATAATTCCGGTTAATCTTCGATGACAGTTGAAAGACTAACGTCAACTGCGTACCGGTTTTCACTTGAGACGTTTTGACGAACGAGGGAACGAGATGCGCGAACGGCTGACCGTATGTGTCGCTCAAATTGACCTCATCGATTCGCTCGAATTGGGAGACGTACTCGTCGACTATTTTATTATTGGTATCATCATCGTTTCCATCATCAATTTCCTCCTTCTCCTCTTCTTCTTGCACGCATAAACTCCCGAACGCTTTCGCACTCAAAACCATCTCCTCCAACTCCTCCAACTCTTCCGCCCCGCACACGACCACGCTCATCCTCCTGGCGTGGTAATGTTCCTTAAAATGTCTCTTCAGCGCTTTCCTCGCGCCATTCTTCTCCTTATACGCCTCTGATTCCGTCAACGACTGCCTGTTCCCCCACCCAAACTTCCTGTACGGATGCCCTTCGATCGCTAAATCCGCTAACAAAAGCTCCATTCTCACCCCATCGCTATTCACCACCCTCTCAAACTCGCTCTCAATCGCCGTCACTTCGCGTTCGAGCGCTCGCTCCAAAATCAACGGTTCCGTAAAAAACTTGCTAAAGATTTCCACGCCTTCTTTTAAACGTTTCGGGTGCACGTCGAAGTGAAAAACCGTCTTTTCCGTGTCCGTGTACGCGTTTTGTGACCCCCAATTTCGACTCAACCATTCGTCGAAGAAATTTTCCGACCTGTTCGTCCTCGTTCCCATGAACACCATGTGTTCTAAAAAATGCGACAATCCGTGGAAGTTCTCCGGGTCGGAGAGGTACCCGACGGAAACTTCCACCGCGCAGGCGGCTGTTTTCAACCCTTCTTTTGCCCCTTCTTCTCGCTCGTCCTCTGAATCGTCTTTTGAGGACGACACGTCCGATCCAGATTCGTCCTCCTCCTCGTCTGATTCCGATTCTGTTTCCTCGTTTTTTTTCCCATCAAAAGCGAAGTCATCGTCGTCGTCGCCGCCAGTAGTATTCGTCCCTAATAAACTCCTATCGCTGATTAAAAGAATCTCCAAACCGATTTTCCCGTCGTTGTTGTTGTTGTTTACTAAAGTCAAACGTTTGAACTTCCGGTTCGTTTCGACGTAGGTTTTCGGTTTCCGTATCGAGTCGTTCTCCACCACATCCATCTTCGTCGCGGAGGCCATTTTTTTTTGATGCAAAACGAGTCTTTTTTGACAAGACGGTCCAAGTCCAAGACGCGGAAAAGGAGAAAGAAGAGGACGAAAAGTACGCGAAGAAGGTCGAGATATTATACGCCTTTACGCGCGGTGGTAAGTCTCTCTTTCTCATTCATTCGTATTAAAAAAGTGTGTGTGTTTGTGTGATAGTTCTTTGCAGCGCCGCTCTTGGTCTACTGCTGTTCTTCCTCGTCTTCGACGAACCAAGCGTATTCTTCGTCCGTTGGTTCTGGGCACCCTTTTTCGAGCAAGTAGTTTTCGCACTCGGGGTGCTCGTCGTAACGAGTGTAAGCGACGTATCCCCAGTCGTTAAGAGGTACTTTCGCCTCTTCGACTAAGTATTTGAGGCAATCGAGTTGGCCAAACTTTGCAGCGCTGGTCACGCAGTTACTCTTTCCCTCATCCGATATCTTTCTTTCTTGAACGAAATATTTCAAGATGTCTGTGTGACCCAATCCTGCTGCTTGCATTGCCACTTCTTTGTCCGTCTCTCGCGAAGGTTTCACTTTGTCGAAAAGAAATCGAACACAGTCGAGGTGTCCTTTAATAGCAGCTCGTTCACACGACTTTTCTTTATCACACGGGCAACCATTCGAGAAGCAGTACTTCAGCATCTCGAGATTACCTACATCTGCTGCCGCAGTAATCGTCCACTCATCCCACTCGCACTGTTTCACTTCTCTAGCCCACTTGAGAAACTCGAGTTTGTTCGAGGAAGCAACTTGCTCGCAAAACCAGGCTTGATCTCTCACCGTTCCATCTTCAAATTTCTCTCCCCAGGACATGTTATTCCACGCCCATTCCAACGTCGAAATGGATGAACATTCGTGAACATTCCAACATAATTTCGATACGTTTACCCCGGCATACTCAAGCACACCCCGACTCTCTGTATTCACCCTCGAAAAGAAAAACCGATCCATCAAATTCAATTTCGGAATCACATGCGAGACAAAAACATCCTTATGATGCAACACCAACCCGTTCCAAAGAGGTGACGACGAGCTCGTTCTCTGAGAAGAAGAAAGCAGGAGATCCCCGAGGCGTGCAATTGTCGCCCTCGCCTTCTCGTCCTCCTCTTCCGAAGAAGAAGATGAGGAGTAGTTCAGTGTATCCCACTTGGAATAATCGATGATGCGAGACATGCGAGACTGTTTTTTTTGGAGGGAAAATTCGAACGTTTCGGAAAAAAGAAAAAGAAAAAGAAATTCAAGAGAAAAAAGCTCTACTAAGAATATGACGAGCAGCACCCAATCATCATCATCGCTCTACTTCACCTCCTCTTTCAAAACAGCATCGTCCTCGCGAAAACAACGACAACAACGACGAAGAGCGCACTCCTTGAACAACGACGTCGTCGTCAAAGCTGCTTCAACGAAAGATGCATTCGTCTCTGCTTTGAACGCGAAATTCGCCATCCCAACCTCCGTCTCGTTTTTCGATGATGAATGCGATGAAACAAAATCATCATCCCCGTACGTTTCTTTGACGCACAAAAACGGGTCCACGGCGAAAGTGTACCTGTTTGGCGCGAATTGCGCGTCTTGGACGCAACCGACGGGCGACGAGGTTTTGTTTGTGAGACCAGATGCGAAATTTGATGAATCGGTTCCAATTGCGGGTGAGTCGTTTGTTGTTTCAATTTAGGTGATTTTTAGACGCTTACCACCCGCGTTTCTTTTTAAACAGGTGGAATCCCGATATGTTTCCCGCAATTCGGAATGAACGGACCAATGTCGCAACAACACGGGTTCGCGCGAAACATGCGATGGGAAGTCATAGGCACCTCCGCGGACGTGAATCCGGACGACCCGGAACCGGCGGTTATGTTGTCGCTGAAATCGAACGAGGAGACGAGGAAGATGTGGCCGTTTGAGTTTGAGTGCACGTACGAGGTAACTTTAAGAAGGGAGAAGTTGAAATGCGAATTTTGCGTGAAGAATTGCGCGGATGATTTGAAAGATGAGTTGGAGTTTACCGCGGCGTTGCACAGTTACATCGAGGTGGTGGACGCGACGGATTCGGAAAACGTGTACGCCAAAGGGAACTTGAAGGGTAAATCGTACATGGATAAAGAGATAGACGCGAAGAATCCACCGTTGATGACGTGCGACAAAGATAGGGTGACGTTTGGTACGAAACTAGTGGACTCGATATTCTTGAATACAGATCCAGAGGTGCTTTTGCACGTCGGTAACGGCGCCGCGGTGAGCGTGGAAAACACGACGGGGTGGAGGGACCACGTGATTTGGAATCCACACGAAAACATGCCGCAGTGCTATAAACAATTCGCGTGCGTGGAAAGTGCGTGCGCGGTGAAACCAGTGGTACTCCCAGGAGATGGGTACGTATGGAAATCGGAGATGAACTTGACCGTGGTGACTTTATAAACTACTCATCCTTTTATAATTGGATTACTGCCGCGCCGCTTTAGGAACTAATATGACTACCAGTACACAGTATGTACTCTTTCTTTCTTTCTCTTTCACTCATCTTCGTCATCATCAAAAGCCGTCGACTTCTTTCCGATCACTCTATACATATCATTCTCGTTGCGGCCCAACCAATAAACGCCCCGATGGACAAGACGAACAACATTTCCTGCGTTTCCGACACCGACTCGTCACAACCTCCCGTCAACGCTGACGTGGACTCGTAGCTCGTGTTCCAGACGCTTTTTCGTATCTTCAGGCTCTTTGACTGCAAAACGCTCAATTTTTTCGTCAATCTATCTTTCGATTCCTGAACCTTCACGTATTCGTCCTCGAATTCACCCAAGACTTTGCAGTATTCGCGCAAAATAGTTGCATTGTGGCTAACTTTCGAGGATGTAGTCAATTCAGTCTCGGAAGAAGGAAACGGATTTTGAGTATTCGTCGGTACGTTTGACTGCTGCTGTTGATGTAACGCATCCAACCAAATGACGTTGCTTTTCTTGGCTTCATCGTTGCTTGGTTTAGCGACGTGCTCGGCGTGCTCGACGGCGTCTACGAACTCGCTATTACGACGTTGTTTAAACATGTATTCGTCTGCGTGCCTTTTTGTGAAGGAGAAATTCTATTTTTGGCTTCCTCTTTCTCTCTCATTCTCTCTATTTGCAAAAAAAGCAACGAAAGAGTATCACTGGTATCGATTTTTAATCTTACACACTAAAACGGTAATATCGTCTTTCTTACCGCCGTTATATACCATATCGAAATGTTCCGTAGCCGCTAAACTGTACGGCGTCGTTCTCGATCGATCGTTCGCGTGTTCAAAAGCTTTTTGGGTCAACTCCTTGGCGCACGCGTCGACTTCTTTCTTATTCAAGAACGCTTGATTCGAACCGAGAGATGATGATGATGATGATGAAGATGATGATGTTGATGCGGAGCTAGATTTTATGCGGTTTTCGATAACCGCAAGTATCTCTTTTTCAGAGACATTATCCCACAGTCCATCTGTGCCGACGACAATCACGTCGTCGTTTTCTAAGAAGAAGGTGGACAACATCGCGTCCGACGGCTTATCGGTAGCCTCATGATGACCGAGTTGAAACGGGCGACCGAAATCGTGTTCTTGAGGAGGAGAACGATACGCGATGAACCTTTGCGGCTTTCCATCATCATTGCTTTCATCTTTGCTCAACAAGTACGGAGCGGTGTTGCTAGTAGATGATGATGATGATGACGACGACGACGAAGAAGAAGAAGAAGAAGAAGCGTCTTGATTCAATCTGGCAACCAGATAGCCGCTGTCGCCAATGTTTGCCGCATTCAACACGCCCAATCGCGGGTCTAATGTGAGTAATACGCACGTCGTGGACCCTTTCACGTTCTTTTCTGCGACAACTTGGAACGCTCGTTCAAGCATAAACAATGGATGGGTGGTAGACTTTGAAGCTTCTGAAGAAGACGATGAAGCGGCCTTATCTGACAACGCATCCGTCGACTTTGATCCATCTGCAACTTTTGAACCGCTCAAAAATGTCTTCGCAGCTTCTCTCAATAGCGCCCTGGAATATAAACCAGCATCCACGCCTTCCCATCGCCACATGTACACGCCATCTGCGACGCCTAATGACAACTCGTTGCTGCTTTCTAAATCATCGTTCTTTGTCTCGACGAAATACGCGTCCTCGCCGCCGTACCCGAACGATTTCGACATTTTTGCCCTCGCACCTTCTTTAATCTTATCTTGGTGAGGAATCGTCGCCGCTCCGACGTCAAAGACGAAATCGCCCTTTTCTCTTCTCACTTTCATCCTCTGTTCTCTTTCTAACGCGACTTCAAAGTCATTCTTTACCGTCGTCACTTCCAAATCTCGATTATACGGCGACACCGTATCGTCCGCATCGGACGGTCCAAACCAGTCTCGACAGGTAAACTTATAAGACTCGTTCGTTTTCTCGCATTTGACACCGATATCTTCTAAAAACCACCCTCTCCCAGTGGACGTGCTATCTGGCAACAATCTCACCCTCGCCCTCCGAATCGGTCCTAAATGCGCAGCCACAGCCACCCGAAACGGCAACGTCGACCCTCGCGCGAATCCAGGCGCATCTCCCGCCGTGTACTCCAAATCAAACGGATACGTAAGTCCATCTTGGCCGATCAAAATCACGTTCACTCTCCCGGAAGTCCCAGCACCTCTGCACGCGCCCGTCGTCACTTCCAATCGATAGATGGCGTTGGCAAACGACGACGTCGCCGCGGAGGTTATGGTGGTTACGGAAGCCGCTAACGGTTCGCCCGTGTTGAGTATATCGTGACCAACTGTTTTTGATATCGTCGCGATATAAAAAGAAGAGAAGAGAGGTGAGTAAAAGTATGCCGGCGGCATGCGCATTCCCGCGACCGCCATCCGAATGTGTAAATACTCTCACCTTTATACTGTCGCTTATATCCAAAATTAGGCGCGATAAAATTCTCGTTCACGACTGGGTCCGTGTTCTCGGAATACTCAAACTGAATTTTCTCTCGCTCGCTGCTCTCGTCGTCGCAGTTGTTGTTGTTATTATTTCCAGCCGACGACGACGCTTTTGCAACAAACCGAACAGAGGACAACGACCGACGACGAATGAGATGATGATTCGTCGAAGAAGAACGAAAACAACGCGACGACGACGACGACGTGAACGATGCCAAAGCGATTAAAAGAGCGCTCAAAGAACTTTGCTGCGAGTATCCGTCAACGCGAGAACAAACCGACGACGTGCTGCACTCGAGAGACGTCAACGCTCTCATTTTCGCGAGAGATGCTTTTCGCAACACCATCAAGAGCGCGCCTTTCTGTGCGTAAATGTCTGCTTTTCTTTTCGTGTGAAATGGTGTGAAGTTTGAAAAAAAACCCGTCGAACGGTGAACAAAAAACGTAAAAGAGAGCTAGTGTATTTCTTCGTCCTCGGAGTCGTATAACGTTCCGTGTTCGTATCGCCAACCGGGTACAAGTGGACAGTTGTTGTCGAGGAGGTATTGTAAACATTCGGGTTGTTTGTAGTAGTGCGCGTCTCGTACGGCCAAATAGTTCCACGGCGCTTTGGCGGTTTCGCGCAAGTACTTCAAACAGTCCAAGTGACCTTCTCTGGCTGCATACGCACACGCATCTTCGTCAAATTTATCATACTTACGCTCAACAAGATATTCGAGTATGTGGAGATGACCATTATCAGCCGCCCAAGCGGCTGTTCTCCAATCCCAAGGCGCTTTGGCTTCTTCGTGTAAGTATTTGAGCATCTCGAGATGACCTTTTGAGGCAGCACATGCACACACAGACACACACGCCATCTCATTAATAGGACACTCATTTGCCACGCAATACTTGACCATTTCCATATTACCTTGTAATGCGGCGACATTAATCGTCTCTTCATCCCACTCGCACTGTTTCTCCTCTCGCGCCCACTTGAGCAACTCGAGTTTATTCGTTCCAGCAACTCGAGAGCAGAAACATGGTTCGTCCATATATGGTTCGTCCATCCACATGTCGTACTTTATCGGATAATGCTCCCACGCGACTTCCAAAGTCGATATCGACGACATCTCTCTCACTCTAAACCCCTTTTTCAAATCCCCCTTGCGAGACGATCTCTTAATCAACGCTCTCGTCTCCTCATTCACCTCGTAAAAGAATTTGAGATCGGTCCCATTCAGTCTCGGAATGATATGCGTGAAACAAATATCGTCGTTATTATTCACGATCAAATCCCACAACAAAGAATCTATCCGACCAACCTTCCTCTTCCCCAATCTCGTCGGCACAGCTCCACTCGACGCATTCATATCGAATACTCCACGAGTTCGCCTTCTTTTCCTCTCTCTCTCTCTCTCTTCTTTTTTTTTATATCGCGA